>OKSG01000386.1_pt1 | contig 18657 bp, 10 predicted proteins | sample 1606411 | NCBI WGS metagenome assembly OKSG01 (sample SAMEA3879586, study PRJEB24766) | human gut metagenome | biome: human-associated habitat; feature: feces | place: USA | collected 1985/1987
GTAACAATCCGTGGGCGGCAGCTTATGTACACGAAATTATGCAGGAAGACCCTGATATTCTGTCGAAAGCTTTTGAAGCCAAACCGGCGGACTTGACCTGGTATCGTTGTACGACAAAAAAGGAGAGGCCTGCTTATAGTAGCAAGCTGTTGGAGCTGCCTCAGTCCAAAGTTTTCAGCCAGACAGGCACTGCACTGATGAACACAGACATAGGACATCACACCAACAATGCCATGCTCTCTTTCCGTAGCAGCCCCTATGGTGCCACTTCCCATGCTTTAGCTAATCAAAACGCCTTCAATACTTTCTTTGGTGGAAAGGCAATTTTCTATAGCAGTGGACATCGTACCGGCTTTACAGATGACCATTGCATGTATGCTTATCGGAATACTCGCGCCCATAATTCCATATTGGTGAATGGTATGGGACAAAAGATTGGAACGGAAGGTTATGGATGGATTCCTCGCTATTATGAAGGAGAAGAAATCTCCTACGTTGTAGGTGATGCTTCTAACGCTTATGGAAAAGTGGTTTCTCCGTTGTGGCTGGAACGTGGGCGCTTGTCTGGTACTCAGTATACACCGGAGAAAGGTTGGGATGAGAATAAACTGGATTTTTTTCGAAGACATATTGTTCAGCTGGGACGTTCGGGTTTGTTCGTTGTTTATGACGAACTGGTTGGTAAAGAACCGGTAGAATGGAATTATCTGCTGCATACGGTAGAACTGCCCATGGAAGTCGCTGAAGAGAAAGACGGATTGCGCATCTTAGGAAAGAACAAGGCAGACGGAGTATCTATAGCTCATCTGTTCTCCTCACAGAAAATGACTTATGCGCAAACAGACACCTTTTTTGTGGCTGCTGTTGATTGGAAAAAACGACTTGGCAAAACTCTCTCCAATCATTATCATTTTACAGCAACGACAGCTTCTTGCAGCAAAATCTGTTTTCTCAATGTGATTGATGTACATGGAAACAACCGTGCCGATGCTGTAATTAATCGTGAAAGGAACCGCATAACAGTAGAAGAATGGGTTATCGAATGTAATCTGGAAGGTGAAGGTAATGCGTTCTTGTATATAGAGAATAAACAGAACGGTGTTTCGCTGGACTTCAATTATGACTCAAACAAAGGTGCTACGACCATCATAGATCGGGTAGACGGAAAGAAAGTAGAAAAAAGGCTGGTTGATGCCTTACCGGAACTTGAAATATGATATCACTTTAAAACAAAATTGAATTATTGAAATAATATGGTAAAAGAAAATTCAATGAAGTATTTGGCTTGTTTTTCGTTGTTATGCTCTTCTATGGCTTCTGCCATCGAACGTCCTAACATCATCTACATCTTCACCGATCAGCAAACGGCCAGCGCCATGAGCTGTGCCGGAAATCCGGATCTGCACACTCCCAACCTTGACCGTTTGGCAGCGGCCGGTATACTATTTAATAACGCTTATTGTACAGCTCCACTCAGTGGCCCCTCACGTGGAGCTATGTTTACAGGGTACTATCCGGATGCAGTAGGGCTGTCTGTCAACGGATCACCGATGCCCGACTCTCTTAAGGCACAAACACTGGGCACTTTAATAAAGAATGCCGGTTATGATTGTGCCTATGGCGGTAAATGGCATCTTCCTTTACTCGAAGTTCCAGACAAAGAATATGGCTTCGACAATATATATAAACATAGTGATGATGGGCTGGCAGAAGCTTGTGCCGAATATCTCTCGCGCAAACATAAAAAGCCGTTTTTTTTGGTGGCTTCCTATGACAACCCACATAATATCTGCGAATATGCACGTCGTCAGAACTTCCCTTATGGAAATATTGATATACCTGATATACGGGATTGTCCGGGATTGCCTGCCAATTTTGCCAAAAACCCGTATGATGCTGACGTCATTGAAAGTGAAAGAATCAATAACTACAATGTATATCCAACCGCTGGTTTTACCCCCGAAGACTGGCGTATGTACCGATATACTTATTATCGCTTGGTAGAAAAAGTAGATAGAGAAATAGGAAAGATTATTGATGCCATCGATCGGAATAATCTTTGGGAAAATACAGTGGTAATCTTTTCCAGCGATCACGGCGATGGTATAGGTGCCCATCGTTGGAACCAGAAGTCTGCTTTATATGAGGAGATTATCAATATCCCTCTTATTGTAACGCTGCCAGGCAAGAAGAATGCAGGCAAAGTGTTACCCCAGCTTATTAGTAACGGTGTAGATTTCTTTGCCTCCGTGTGTGACTGGGCAGGTGCCAAAATGCCGAAGGGAGCAGCAGGAAAGTCTTTCCGGAAAATTGCAGAGGAAGGAAATCCGCAAGCTTTACATCAAGAATATATCATCACCGAAACACGGTTTGACGGTAGCAAGACGAGGGGCTGGGTAGTACGTAGCGAACGTTATAAATATGTGCTTTACGATAAAGGAAGATATCGCGAACAGCTGTTTGATATGCAAAATGACAGAGGGGAAATGAGAAACCTGATAATGGAAAACTCATATGGCCAGAAACTGCAAGAATTACGCGATATTCTTGAGAAATGGATGAGCATCTATAACGTACGTCCAAGTCGCCCGAAACTGCATGATGTCCCTGGGAAAACACTTAAAAATGTTCATAAGTAACGTTTGTCTGATGGCTTAATCACAAGGAGGAGTCGAAATGACCAATCAGTTTTATGCCTAGCTGGCATTGTTTAGGTCTCGTGTTTCTCATTCTGATATGAAGCTTGATTAAGAGATCTTTTCAGTGAAAGGTACCGGGCCCTATCAATCTCAACTTGGCAAATGTAACCCTTCGCTTGGCCATGCTGAAGTTTACAATTATGCTTCAAGTTTTAGAATTGAATATCATCGCTTGTATTGAATAGGTGTTAAGTAACTTCTGTTTATAGAATTTTCAAAGCCACCAGGCTCGAAGGCCGTTTCGGTACACAAAAACAGTATTACTCACTATCGAAAATTAAAGTACGGAACAGGAAAACAGAAATCCTATAGAGGAAGTTGTTAGGCTTCTTCCAAACGGATAAGATTTTAGCTCAGAGAGAGAAAATACAATAAAATGGCATATGAGATGGTAGGAGCAAATCATCTGCATATGCCATCTTACTTTTTTATGACATTTACTGAATATCCCTAATTAAGGGGCTATCTATTTTCGAATAGCCCCTTAATTAGGGATATTATTATAGTAAAATCCTTTTATTCTGAAACTTCATTAAGTTCACTGCTCTTTTTGCCTTTTATCAGTATGTAAGCGATAGGAGATGCAACGAACAGAGAAGACATTGTACCGAATACAACACCCAGAATCATGGCGAATGCGAAGCTGCGGATAGAGTCACCACCGAGGATGAAGATACACAGCAATACAATCAAGGTACTCAGTGAAGTATTGATGGTGCGTGCCAAAGTTGTATTCAATGAGTCATTGAACAACTGGAACTTGTCACGCTTCGGATAGAGACCGAAGAATTCACGTACACGGTCGAAGATTACCACCTTGTCATTGATAGAGTAACCGATAGCTGTCAGGATGGCACCGATAAAGGTCTGGTCGATTTCTAGAGAGAACGGCATCCAGCCCCAACAGATGGAGTAGGCACCCAGGATGATGATGGTATCACAAGCCAATGCGGCTACTGAACCGATACTGTATGCAATATTGCGGAAACGGATCAGGATATAGATACCGATGGCAATCAATGCAAGTACAACAGACCAGATGGCTGAAACCTTGATGTCGTCTGCGATACTCGGACCTACCTTCTGGGAACTGATGATACTTCCGCCCGTATGGTTTTCGCGGTCGATGAAGGTTTCCAAAGTGATGTTCTGAGTCAATACCGGCTTCAGAGTCTCATACAGATATGCTTCGATTTCAGAGTCGATGTTGTTACCTTCTTCTTCAATGCGGTAGTTCGTGCTGATACGTACAGTCTTGCCGTCTGTACCGATAGCGATAACGCTGACATTGGCATCGCCGAACTTGCTGGAGATAAGTTCACGAATCTGTTCCGGTTCCACTTTGTTCTCAAACTGTACCTTGAAGTTACGTCCACCGGTGAAGTCGATGCTCTGGCTCAGTCCACGGGTAGCGAGGAAAGCGATACATACAACTACGGCAGCTCCGGTGATGGTCAACCACAGCTTGTTTCTGCCCATGAAGTCGAAGTGTACGTTCGCCATCAGGTTCTTGGAAATCTTGGAAGAGAATGTCAGGTTCAGCAATTTGTCTTTGCCCATGAAATAATCATAGAACAGACGTGTCATGAACACGGCAGTAAAGAACGAAATCAAGATACCGATAATCAGTGTAGTGGCAAAACCGCGGATAGGACCTGTACCGAAGTTGAACAGGATGATACCGGTGATGATAGACGTCAAGTTGGAGTCGAAGATAGCAGAGAAGGCGTTGGAGTAACCGTCAGCCAATGCTTTCTTCACACCCTTGCCTGCACGGAGTTCTTCTTTGGTACGCTCGTAAATCAATACGTTGGCATCCACAGCCATACCCAGCGCCAACACCATACCGGCAATACCGGACATCGTCAATGCTGCCTGGAAAGAAGAAAGGATACCCAACGTGAAGAACAAGTTCAGCACCAGAGCGCCGTTGGCAACCATACCCGGAATGAATCCGTACATAGAGCACATGTAAACCATCAGCAGAATCAATGCTACGATGAATGACATGATACCGGCATTGATGGAAGCTTGTCCCAGTGAAGGACCTACGATATCTTCTTGTACGATGTGCGCAGGAGCTGGCATCTTACCTGATCTTAACACGTTTGCCAAGTCTTTTGCTTGTTCCGGAGTAAAGTGACCGGTAATTTGTGAGTTACCGCCAGTGATTTCATTGTTTACGTTCGGTGCGGAATAAACATAACCATCCAACACGATAGCGATGCTCTTGCCGATATTCTGTTTGGTGAGCTGAGCCCAGCGACGTGCACCGTCAGTGTTCATAGACATACTTACGGCAGGTTTACCGTAATGGTCGTATTCGTCTTTGGCGCTAACCACTACATCACCTTCCAGAGGCGCCTTGCCGTTACGTTCTGTGGAACGGATGGCATAAAGTTCGAAAGTCTGAGCCTTCGGATCGTATTCATAAGGAGACACGCCCCATTTCAAACGCAGGTCTTTCGGCATTTCGGCCTGAATTTCCGGCATAGAAAGGTATTTGTTGATTTCAGCAGTATCCTTATAGTTGGCATAAGCAACAACCGGACCTTGTCCACTGGGGTTGACTTGCAGTACTGCGAGCAGTGGGTGTTCTTTCTTTATTTGGGCAAAGTCGGCAGTTTGTGCCTTGTTCTCACCCTTTAAAGCGGCAGCAAGACTGTCGGCTGTGCTGGTAGCTTGGGCTACGGCAGGAGCTTCGGTAGCTGCGCTGTCTGCCTCTTCTGCCGGAGTTTCGCTTGCAACGATGGCACGCAACTTGGTGTCGGCAGCTTGCAGATAAGGAGTAACGTCTTTGGCTGTGTATGTTTCCCAGAATTCCAGATTGGCAGAACCTTGTAATAATTTTCTTACACGTTCGGGCTCTTTGATACCCGGAAGTTCCACCATGATACGCCCCATCTTGTCTTCCAGGCTTTGGATATTAGGCTGAACTACACCGAAACGGTCGATACGGGTACGGAGTACATTATAGGAATTCTCAACGGCTGCCTTTACCTCTTCGCGCAATACTTTCTCGACTTCTGCGTCGGTAGACTTCTGAGTCACTTTGTCTTTTAATTGCTGGGTTGCGAACAGTTGTGACAGCGGAGCACCCGGAGCAAGCTTGTGATACTCTCTGATGAATAGGGTGATTACGTCATCCTGGCTTGTGGTAGCTTGTTTGGCGGCAGTGGCCAATGCTTGGTTGAATGCTTCGTCAGTCTTGTTGTCAGCCAATACTTTGATGACATCGGGTACGGAAACTTCAAGGATGACGTTCATACCGCCCTTCAAGTCCAAACCTAAACTGATTTCCATCTCACGACATTGTTTCAGCGTCCAATTGCCAAAATACACTTTCTCATTAGCCAGAGAATCGAGGTAGTCCTGCTCTACTTTCACATCGCCTTTTGCAAACTCTTTGGCCTTACTTGTGTAATGGCGAGTTACAAAAGAGAAGGAGAGATAGAACACACACACCAGTGTGAGCAATATCGCAAAAACCCTTACAAATCCTTTGTTTTGCATGTTACTTTTAGTTTATTATGATTACTTTTTAATTAAATTCTGTTGCATACAAGGCTGCAAATATAGCTTTTTTTTCACAAATCTTACTTCATACCGCGATTTTTTAACATCGGGTCTAATTGAGGCTCAGTTCCTCTGAAGTTTTTATAGAGAGTCATCGGGTCTTCGCTGTCTCCTTTTTCCAGAACATTCTGGCGGAAGAGGTCGGCTGTCTGCTTGTCGAAGATACCGTGTTCCTTGAAAGCTTCGAAGGCATCGTTGTCCAGAACATTGGCCCAGAGATAGCTGTAGTAGCCTGCAGCATAACCGCCGATGATGTGGTTGAAGTATGTGGTACGGTAGCGGGGAGCTATTTCCGGAATCAGCCCCAGTTGGTCCATCGCTTCTTTTTCGTATGCAACGACATCAAGACCTTCGGTATCAGTCAGGTTATGCAGGTTCATGTCGAGGATGGCGGCGGCCAGCAACTCGGTAGTCATGAAACCCTGGTTGAACGTTTTCTGGTTCAGTATCTTTTCAATCAGGCTGTCGGGAATGACCTCGCCGGTCTTGTAATGCTTGGCATACATTTTCAACACTTCGGGTTCGGTAGCCCAATGCTCGTTGATTTGAGAGGGGAGTTCCACGAAGTCGCGCACGACATTGGTGCCTGAAGTACCTTTATACTGGCATTGGGTCAATAATCCGTGCAGGGCATGGCCGAATTCATGGAACAAAGTTTCCACTTCGTCGATGGTCAGCAGGGAAGGAGTGTCGCCTACGGGCTTGGTGAAGCTGCATACGTTGCATACCAATGGACGTATGCTGCCTTGTTGTTCGCGGTAATTGCTCATCCAGGCACCACCGCTTTTGCCGGGACGGGGGAAGTAATCTACATAGAAGATTCCTACTTGTGAGCCGTCTGCGGCTTTCACTTCAAACACTTCTACATCGGGATGATAGACGGGGATACCTTCGAGCTTTGTCAGCGTGATGCCATAGAGCTTATTGGCAACGGCAAAGGCGCCTTCACGTACGTTTTCCAGTTTGAAGTAGGGCTTAATCTCTTCTTCTTCGAGGTTATATTTCTCTTTACGGAGTTTTTCGGTGTAGTACCACCAATCCCATGCTTCCAGTTTCTCTCCTTTGCCTTCCTTGTCCATCAGCTTTTGCAGTTCGGCTGCTTCGGCTTTTGCTTTGGGGAGTGCATAACTCCACAAGTTGTTGAGGAAGTCCATCACGGCGGTGGAATTCTTTGCCATTGTATTGTCCAATACAAAGTTGGAGTAACAGTCGAAACCCAGCAGTTGCGCCTTTTCAAGTCTCAGGCGTACGATGTCGGTAATGATTTTCTTGTTGTCGTTCTTGTCATTGTTATTGCCGCGGTTGATGTAGGCCTTGTACATCTGTTCGCGTAGCGGCCGGTTAGCAGAGTATTGAAGGAAAGGCAGGCGGCTTGCATTATGGAGGGTAAACAGCCATTTGCCTTCCTGTCCGGTGGCACGGGCTTCAGCCATGGCGCTTTCGCGGAACCATTGGGGAAGTCCGGCGAGGTCTTCCTCTTTTCCTACATAAAGCTTGAAGTCGTTGTTTTCGTTCAGGATGTTGTTGCTGAACGTGATTCCGAGTGTGGAAAGCTGCTTGTTGATCTCACGCAGACGGGCTTGTTTGTCGGCCGGAAGATTGGCGCCGGAACGGATAAATTTCTTATGGGTTTTTTCCAGCAGCCTTTGTTGTTCGCGGGTCAGGCCGAGAGCATCTTTCTGGCTGTAGACAGCATCCACTTTCTTGAAAAGCTCCTGGTTGAGGGAGATGTTGTCTTCGTGTTCGGCCAATGTCGGAGCCAGTTTCATGGAAAGGGCTGTCAGTTCATCGGTAGTTTCGGCCTCCGTCAGGTTGAAAAATACACCGCCTACACGGTCCAGGGTGGGAGAGCTGTTGTCGAGGGCAACAATGACATTTTCGAAAGTAGGGGCTTCCGTATTGTCAATGATGGCTTGGATATTGGCGTTCTGCTCTTCTATACCTTTCTGGAATGCGGGTTCATAGTGCTCCAACTTGATTTTATCGAATGGAGGCACGCCATTGGGTGTTTGAAACTCAGTAAGGAACGGATTGCTTTCCGTCTGGGTGGCACAGGAGTACATCATACAACTTGCTGCTAAAATTAGAATACATTTTTTGAACATTGTTTTCTAAGTATTAAATGTTTAAGTATTAATTTTCAATATCTCTTAGTGATATAGCACCATATCGGATAGTGGTCTGACTCTTTGATGGAGCGGTCTACTGTACAATTGTAGGCTCTCAGGTTCTTGCTTGTCAGTATGTTGTCTATCCGGAAATAGAATCTGTTCTGGTTGTAGGAGATGCCCAGCCCCCGTCCTGATTGGGTGAATGCGTCGTCCAAATCCTGGGCGATGGTGCGGTGGGTATAGGAGATGGGGGTATCGTTGAAATCGCCGCATACAATAATGTAAGGATGCGGTGAAGCGGTTATTTCATGTGCAATAGTGTCAGCCTGCGGGGCACGGATGGCCGATGCTTCTGCCAGCTTGCGTATGAGCAGGCGTGCGCCGCTTTTCACTTTTTCCTTTTCGGGAGATTTCAGCATGTCTTCGTACACGACTTTATCGGCTTTGGTCAGCTTGTTGGACTCCAGATGATTGTTGATGAGGGTAACCGTGTCTTCCCCAATCTTGATTTCATAGAGTACCGAACCGTTGTATTCGCTGGGATAATCCAATATGCGTGACGAGAGAATCGGAAATTTAGAGTAACATGCTATCTTGTTGGTATGTCCCTTTCCGCTACCCACTGTGTTGATGCGGTGGTATGGATATGCCTTGAGTTCCCGCTCTACGTTTTTTTGCGAAAGATGCTTTGAGGATTGTACTGTGGAATATTCCTGCAGACAGAGGATATCGGCGCCACTTTCCTTCAAATAGGTCAATATCGGGTTTTTGCCATCTTGTTTGGCGGCACCGTCAAATCCCATAATGTTGTAGGAGAGCAGTTTGATACTTGTTTCCGGTAAGTGGTCTGTATGGAAGTTGATGGGCAGATAGGTGCGTATCTGCGAATAGCAGAGCAACATCCCTATTAGGGGCAGCAAAGCCGACCTATAGCGCTGGATGACCAGCCAAAAAATGAGGAAGCCGGCATTTATCATCAGGAACACGGGAAATGTCAGCCCCAGGCACGATTGCACCGGATGTGTGACCGGCTGGATGTGCGGACTATAGGCGGTGAACAGTAATAGGCCCGTAAATAAGGCATTGACCGCTAAAATCAGGAGAGCGACAAAATTACCGAGATGCTTCATTATAATAGTTGAAAATTGAAAGGTGAAAACTGAAAATAAGAGTGGCGGTTATATTCTCATTTTTCATTTTCCGTTTTCCATTTTCCATTGGTTTAACGTTTACTCGCGTCGAACAAGCTTTTCTTTTCCTCTGTAGTAAGGCTTTCGTATCCCGATTTCTTTAATTTGTCGAGAATGCGGTCTATCTCGTCGGATTGGGCTTTTTTCCGTGCGTTGTAATCATAATCTTTTTGTTTGCCAGTACCGTAGTGTACTTTCATTTTCGGCTTTCTGGGTTTGAAGCTGACGATGGAAACTAAGGTATCCAGACATTTGTTTATCCATGAGGTCAGGTCACTACCTTTGCTGAGGCTGGCGGCAAACCATACCCCTGCCAGCGCACCTCCTAAATGTGCGATGTGTCCACCGGCATTGCTGGAGGTGATGAACAGTAAATCGGTGCCTATAACGATGAGTGCCAGGTATTTCAGCCGGATGGTTCCGAACAGCAGTAGCCGTATCGGATAGTTGGGCTCGCGATAGGCGGTGGCGGCTACAATGGCAAGTACAGAGGCAGAAGCGCCCAGCATGAAAGAATAGTCTGTCATGGGACGGAAATACGGGAAAATGTTATAGGCGGCCATATAGAGCAGACCGCCGCAAATTCCTCCCAGAATGTATACACCCCGGAGATGCTTTGCAGAGAAGAAACTCAGGAACAGTGCACCGAACCAGTAAAGCCACAGCATATTGAAAAGAATGTGCATGAATCCTGCATGCATGAACATATATGTCAGTAGTGACCATGGTTGCAGGATGAAGCGTAGGACTGATGCCGGCAGTTCCAACCATTCGAATACGCCTGCTATGCTCCGGTTGAACAACTGGAACATGACTTCGGTTAGCGTAGTAAGTATGAATACCGCTACATTGATGTAAATCAGTTGGATATAAATGTTCCCTCTACGGAAAGTTTCTTTCAAATCAGTTATAATAGTAGCCATTTCCTCTGTTCTTTTTTCTCCAGTACATAATCAGGATAAAGCCGAATACCATACCACCCAGATGTGCGAAGTGAGCCACATTGTCTCCTGCACTGTTTGCAAATCCGGCATAAAGTTCAATCAAGGCATATCCGATAACAAAATATTTGGCCTTGATGGGAACCGGTAGCGGGAAGATGAACATTTGCTGGTTGGGGAACAACATGCCGAATGCCAGCAGAATGGCGTATACTGCTCCCGAAGCTCCCACGGTAGTCATCATATTGAGATATTCCTCCATCGGGATGATGGCCATGCCGGTATTTACGCTGTCATAGGCGGAAAGTACTGTCTCATAATGAATATACTGTACCACCTCCTGGATAATTCCGGCTCCTATACCGCACACCAGATAGTAGAACAGAAATCGTTTTGGCCCCCATACCTGCTCTAAAATACGTCCGAACATCCATACGGCAAACATGTTGAAAAATATGTGCGCGAATCCAGCGTGCATGAACATATATGTTATCAATTGTGCTGCATTGAAATCTTCGGCAAGAAAAAAATGCAATCCCAGATATTGGGCGAGGTCGATGCCGTAGCTTTGGGCGACGATGGTACCCAGAAACATCAGCACATTAATGATTAAAAGGTTCTTGGTTACAGTAGGTATAGTATTCATAATCTGTTGTTTCAATTCATTTTACAGTTCAAAAACAGTTGTCTGTTTTTGCTTTCTCCGGCAAAAATACGAATAAATTCTGTTCTATAACAGAAAAAGCAGATTCTATTCCTTCTTTTTCGTTGTTTTCCAATATTTTTTTAATGTTTTTATTTGATATTCAGAAATATTGCTCTATTTTTGTGGAGGTTTGTGATGAAAAGTAAAAATATCTTTTGTGTAACATATTAATTAATTTTAAGCATTATGAATAAGGCGGAACTTATTAGCGCTATGGCAGCGGAGTCTGGTTTGTCAAAGACTGATTCAAAGAAAGCATTGGATGCATTTATCGCATCAGTCACTAAGGCAATGAAGGCCGGTGATAAAGTATCATTGGTTGGTTTTGGAACTTTCAGTGTGGTGGAAAGAGGAGCGCGTATGGGTATCAACCCCTCTACTAAAAAGCCTATCGAGATTGCTGCAAAGAAAGTTGTTAAATTCAAACCAGGTACGGAATTGACAGCTGAATAAGAACAGTATACTCAACATACAAAGAGGGGACGTTTTACAAAGAGCGTCCCCTCTTTGTATGTTGAATATCTTGTGAGGCCATAAAAACAAGCCTGCTTGTTTTGTACTGATTTCGGTTTACGCTATCTTTGCACGCAGGAAAATACATTTGAATCATGAATATAGAACAGAAACTGGTATCGTCCGTCATCGGCGGACTGAAAGCGCTTTACGGACAGGATGTTCCTGCCGCACAAGTGCAGTTGCAGAAAACCAAGAAAGAATTTGAGGGACACCTCACGCTGGTTGTATTCCCTTTCCTCCGTATGTCCAAGAAAGGACCGGAGCAGACGGCCCAGGAAATCGGTGAATACTTGCAGGCAAACGAGCCTTCGGTTGCAGCATTTAATGTCATCAAGGGCTTCTTGAACCTGACCATTGCCTCCTCTGCGTGGATAGAATTGTTGAATGGCATTCATGCGGACAAGCAGTACGGCATCGTGGCTGTTACTGACAACTCTCCATTGGTGATGATTGAGTATTCTTCTCCCAACACCAACAAACCGCTTCATTTGGGCCATGTACGCAATAATCTTTTGGGAAATGCGCTGGCTAATATAGTGGCTGCCAACGGTAATAAGGTAGTAAAGACAAATATTGTCAATGACCGTGGAATTCATATCTGTAAGTCCATGTTGGCATGGCAGAAGTACGGGAATGGTGAAACTCCCGAATCATCCGGCAAGAAGGGAGATCACTTGATTGGCGATTACTATGTTTCCTTCGACAAGCATTATAAAGCGGAAGTGAAAGAACTGATGGCCAAGTTCCAAAGCGAAGGCATGAATGAGGAAGAAGCCAAAGCCAAGGCGGAAGCTGAATCTCCTTTGATGAAGGAGGCTCGTGAAATGCTGGTAAAGTGGGAGGCCAATGACCCGGAAGTACGTGCGCTCTGGAAGAAGATGAACGACTGGGTGTATGCAGGTTTCGACGAGACTTACCGTATGATGGGTGTAACTTTTGATAAGATATATTACGAATCAAACACGTACCTCGAAGGTAAGGAGAAGGTGATGGAAGGCCTGGAGAAAGGCTTCTTCTACCGGAAAGAAGATGGCTCTGTATGGGCAGACCTCACGGGGGAGGGGTTGGACCACAAGCTGCTGCTGCGTGCGGACGGTACATCCGTCTACATGACGCAGGATATAGGTACTGCTAAACTCCGTTTTGCAGATTATCCCATCGACAAGATGATTTATGTGGTAGGCAACGAACAGAATTACCATTTCCAGGTATTGTCCATCCTGCTCGACAAACTGGGCTTCGAATGGGGTAAAGGGTTGGTGCACTTCTCTTACGGTATGGTGGAACTTCCCGAGGGCAAGATGAAGAGCCGCGAAGGTACCGTGGTTGATGCTGACGACCTGATGGCGGAGATGATTGATACAGCCAAAGAGACCAGCAATGAACTGGGTAAACTGGATGGTCTGACAAAGGAAGAGGCGGACAATATCGCCCGTATCGTTGGTCTGGGTGCCTTAAAGTACTTCATCCTGAAAGTGGATGCCCGCAAGAACATGACATTCAATCCAAAAGAGTCCATCGACTTTAATGGTAATACGGGACCGTTCATCCAATATACCTATGCACGTATCCAGTCCGTTTTGCGTAAGGCGAAAGAGGCAGGTATCGAAATTCCCGCCCAGTTGCCCGTCGGCATTGAACTGAGCGAGAAGGAAGAGGGGCTGATACAGATGGTTGCCGACTTTGCCGCTATTGTGAAGCAGGCAGGTGAGGATTACAGCCCGTCCATCATTGCAAACTATACGTATGACCTTGTGAAGGAATATAACCAGTTCTACCATGACTTCAGCATTTTGCGTGAGGAGAACGAAGCAGTGAAGATATTCCGCCTTGCATTGTCCGAAAATGTAGCCAAGGTGGTACGCTTAGGTATGGGCTTACTGGGAATTGAGGTACCTGACAGAATGTAACTTTACGCAAGTTTCTTATAAATGAAAGCGGAGCGTAGCCGGATTGACTCTCGGCTATGCTCCGCTTTTCTGTTTTATGTTCTATTGTTGGCTTTGCAACATGTCCTTTATTTCTTATACCAATTTTTGTGGGTGCTTCCGTCCGATTTGACCCATTCGATGAAGTCGGGATATGTGTTGTATATCTTTACGCCCTCTGCAGGTATATTGAAATCTACGATGTTGGGGAGGTTGATTCCGAAGGGCATCAGTTGTATTTCCTCTTTATAGCGTGCAATATAATAGATTCCTGCTGAGGTGTTCGACACATCGTCCTGGGTATTGAAGAGCTCCATATCGGCTTTGTTGGTGGGCGGATAATTCACTAAGTGTACCTCTCTGTTTCTGTCGTTGACAAAAATGAACGGGTTGTAGGGAGGATTCACAGAGTTGTCTTTGGAAGAGATGTCTATCACTTCAGTGGTGACAGTGATTTTTTGTCCCAGCACTTTCTTGATATCGTTAAAAAGAGTGATGGTGGGGTGTGACTGTCCCGTTTCCATTTCCCAGCTGTCTGAACCGGTGACATTGATGCTCCTTACTTTGGACGGGTCGATATTGGAAAGTTGGTAACCGAATCCGCAAACGTAGCTCCCTCCATTGTGGATAGGGGTAAACTCATCCATAATCTTATATATCTTATCGTCCAGAGCACTTTTGTAGATGGTGGATTGGTATTCGACCACTACATCGTTCATGTCATAATCTCCTTCAGAGGGCCATTGGTCCTCATAGGTCAGTGTACCATAAACAGTATATTCCAGGCTGCTGGGCGGATCTACCGGAGGCAGTTCTGGTCCTTCAGGGTCAATGGCATTGGCTTCTGCTATCTTGACATAGAATGTGGCGTCACAGTAGTCGTAATCTGTATTGTCTTCGAATCCGATGGCTACAATCTGGTTTGTTCCTCCATCGCGCAGGGCTACCACGCGTTGTGCATTGTCACTGTTCATAGAACTGTAAGAAAAGCGGGTGTGACCGGTCTTCTTGATGTTTCCGTTGTTAAAGCCCATTCCTTCCAGACACCAGCCTAGAGTAACGCCGGCAGGGAATTTATCTTCGAACTGCTGTGTACTTTTATTCCAATATTTCAGTTTCATTTCATGGCCGCAGAGTAGTCTGCCCGTTCCGCTTGACTTGCTGATGGGGGACGCATTAGGGAATGCAAGGATTTTCTGGACCGTGCTTTCAGTAGGGACTTCGTTGGTCGGATAGGTGAAATATCCGATGGTATTGTTCCATCCGGCACCACTGCTAATGAATACAAGACTCACTTCCGTCGCTTTAGTGATTTTGATTTCGGATGTTGTGTTATTGTTGAGCCATTCCGGATGCATGACTTTTATTCCTTCTTTGGCCACCTTGGTATATGTTTTTTTGATGCTGTACAGAATTTCAGCCGGTGGCATACTCAAGATACTTTCTATATTGACTGGAAGACCATAAACATCCCAATCCGTACCCGGAATGAGTTTCCAATCGTCAGGATAGCTGTAGCCGCCTGCTGTCGTTGCCCTTGTGTTGGTTTGCAAGGATGCTATATATTCCGCCTGGTCAAAATTGATTTCTTCATTGGACACTGCTAACTTGACCGGAGAAACGGCACCGGGATAGTCACTGTAAATCCATATTTCCGTAATGTCGGAGGGGATGGTGATTTTCCCTGAGTACTGCCCTTTTTTGTCTGTGGAGGCTGCATAGATGGGGGAGAGCTTCTCATCTTTTATCCAAGAGTTGTTCTCTTCCTTCATGGGATTCTGATTGTAGAGCTCGAAAATAATGTAATAGTCGTTGGTGAAACCATAGTCGACGTTCAGTTTTACTTCTTTCGTCAGACTGAAATCGAATACCTCTGTGGGATTCAACGGTGTATTCTTATCTCCTTGATACACGTCTTTTTCCATACAACTGCTGAACAGAGATATTGCCAGTAACAGAATGGAAGTTCTTTTGGTAAAGAAAATTTTATTCATATCTTTCATTTTTTGTTTGTTTGCTTGCTGTAATTGCCTTTAGCACAAATATATATATTTATTTGATATAGAAAGAAAACTTTCACTTGTTTCGACCGTCTTGGAGCTCTTTTATGAGAATAACGGTAAAAGCAACCTTAAATTGGAAGGGAAAGATGAAAGAAAAAAGAAAATCCTCCTTTGCCGGATATTTTGTCCGGCAAAGGAGGATTTTGTATCATGTACTTTCATTTTACTTTTTCTTGGCTGTTGAAGTGGCCTTGGTTGTCGCTGCCTTCGTCGCCTTACTGGTTTTCGTTGTTGACTTGGCTGTGGGCTTGGTTACCTTTGCAGTCCGTTTCGACTTGCCCGTCTCCTTGTCGCTTTGCAGTTTCACAATCTCCAGACAAGCCTGAAGGCTTAGGTCTTGAGGGATGATGTCTTTAGGAATCTTGTAGTTGCTGCCTTTATAAGCGATGTAAGGACCGTAGCGGCCGTTCAGGATTTCCAGTTCCGGTTCTTCCTCAAACTTCTTGATATGTTTCTGGGCTTCTGCTTCTTGTTTCTTTTGCAAAAGTTCAATAGCTTCTTCCAGCGTAACGGTCATCGGGTCCATTGTCTTGGGTAATGAGGCATACAAGCCGTTGTTCTGGATATAAGGTCCGAAACGTCCCGCACCTACGACTACATTCTTGCCTTCGTACTCTCCGAGAGTACGGGGAAGTTTGAATAGCTCCAGCGCTTCTTCCAGCGTAATGGTCTCGATGGACATTTCTTTTTTTACCTGGGCGAAACGGGGCTTTTCCTCATCTTCGGCAGTACCTATCTGTGCTACTGGGCCGAAACGTCCGATTTTTACAGACACTTGTTTTCCGCTGACGGGGTCTGTTCCTAGAATCCGTTCGCCTGCCTTGTGGGCGGTTTTCGCGGCAAGCGTGTTCTCCACCGAAGGATGGAATTTCTTATAGAATGTTTTCAGAATGGCGGTCCATTGCTTGTCACCTTCGGCTATTTCGTCGAATTGTTTTTCGACGCTCGCAGTGAAGTTGTAGTCAAGGATGTCCGGGAAGTACTCTATCAGGAAGTCATTGACTACAATACCGGTGTCTGTCGGCATCAGTTTTGACTTTTCAGCTCCGGTGATTTCTGTATGGTTGTTGTCCGTTATTTCATTACCCTGCAGGTTAAGCACATTGTAGGTGCGTTCTTCACCTGCTTTTTCTCCTTTTATCACGTATTCGCGTTGCTGGATGGTGGAAATGGTCGGAGCATAGGTAGACGGACGTCCGATACCCAGTTCCTCCAATTTGCGCACAAGGCTTGCTTCCGTGTAGCGGGGAGGGTGTTGGGTGAAACGTTCGGTAGCGGTGATACCTTCATGTTCGAGCTTCTGTCCTTTTTTCAGAGGGGGCAGTAGGCGTGCCTCATCTTCCTGGGTTTCTACGTCATCATCGTATGATTCGCGGTAGACACGGAGGAAACCGTCGAATTTCACCACTTCGCCGGTTGCAGTGAAAGTCTCCGTCTCGTTGCTGATAGCAATGGTTACGGTTGTCTTTTCCACTTCGGCATCTGCCATCTGCGAGGCGATGGTACGTTTCCAGATGAGGTCGTACAGCTTTCTTTCCTGTGGGGTACCTTCTATCTTGGCATTCTCCATATAGGTGGGGCGGATAGCTTCGTGGGCCTCTTGCGCTCCTTTGGTCTTGGTGGCGAAGTGGCGGTTGTGTACGTAACGTTCGCCCATCAGGTTGGAGATGGTTTCACGGCTGGCGTTGACGGCAAGTTCGGAAAGGTTGACGGAGTCGGTACGCATGTAGGTTATCAATCCGGATTCGTACAGACGTTGCGCCACCATCATGGTCTGTGCCACGGTGAAGCCCAGTTTGCGGGCAGCCTCCTGCTGTAAGGTAGAGGTGGTGAACGGGGCTGCGGGAGTTTTCTTCAGCGGACGGGTAGTGATGTCGCTGATGGTAAACGTGGCTGCTTTACAGCTCTCCAGCAATTTCCGGGCTTCTGCCTTTGTCTTGAGCCGGTGCGCCAGTTCGGCTTTCATTTCCACTGTTTTGCCGTCAGTGTCCGGAACGAGGAATACGGCGGTAACACGGTAGGATGCTTCGGTCTGGAATGCATGTATCTCGCGTTCGCGCTCTACAATGAGACGGACGGCTACGGACTGTACACGGCCTGCAGAAAGGGCAGGTTTCACTTTCTTCCACAATACCGGTGAAAGTTCAAAACCTACGATACGGTCCAGGATACGTCGGGCTTGCTGGGCATCGACCAGGTTGATGTCAATGTCACGGGGATTTTCTATCGCTTTCAGGATGGCACCTTTGGTGATTTCATGGAAGACGATACGTCTGGTGTGTTCCGGTTTCAGTTTCAGCACTTCGTACAAGTGCCATGCGATGGCTTCCCCTTCGCGGTCCTCATCGGAAGCCAGCCAAACCATATCCGCTTTGTCTGCCTCCTGTTTCAGCGTTTCCACCAACTTTTTTTTGTCGGCAGGGATTTCATAAATAGGTTTATAGTTATGCTCGATATCCACACTGAAATCCTTTTTTTTGAGATCACGGATATGTCCGTAGCTCGAAAGGACTTCAAAATCCTTTCCCAAAAACTTCTCAATGGTTTTAGCCTTTGCCGGAGACTCTACGATTACCAAATTTTTTGCCATATGCGCAACGTTCGTTCAAATTTTGCGCAAAATTAGAAAAACAGATTGTAATACAGAGCTTTTTTCTACTTTTTTATTAAATAATGTATATCGCACACATTTCGAATCGATCCTACCATGTAGAATTTTTGTCGCATATCCTCCCCAACGCCTTTCTCCTATACTATTCCCTCCGAAAAAGCTGACGAGATAAATCCTGTTTTTAAACTACCCACTCGTCCCATGAGTACTCCCGACACGGTGGGAGAGGTTAAATCCTTCTTCTCCCCTGCCGCGTCCCGTAGTATTGCGGGGTGTTTCCGTTAGGGAATATAGGGGGAGTGCCCGCAGGGCGAGG
>OKSG01000448.1_pt1 | contig 16132 bp, 10 predicted proteins | sample 1606411 | NCBI WGS metagenome assembly OKSG01 (sample SAMEA3879586, study PRJEB24766) | human gut metagenome | biome: human-associated habitat; feature: feces | place: USA | collected 1985/1987
TTTTAAGTGCAATCCTGTTCGGAGCCTTGATGGTTACCTCGACAGGAACATTTGTGTCTTGTAAGGATTACGACGATGATATCGACGAAATCAACGGCAAGATTGACAAGATTGAAACCACACTGTCTGAATTGGAGTCAAAGATTGGCGACAAGGGTGTGACCAGTGTGACTTTCGACGAAAAGACAGGTGTATTGACTGTAGTTGACGGTACGGGTACAAAAACGTATACCATTAAAACAACAGCTCCTGATGTAGACGAACTAACCATTACTATTGAAGGCAAAGACCTTAAAGTAGACGGAAAAGTGATAGGTCAGGTAGGTGACACAGTCGCAGTGAAAAACGGTGAGTTGACAATCAATGGTACAGCTACCGGCATCAAGGTTGGTCAATATGCTATTTTGGACAATCAAAGCGCAGGTACTGTAACCATCACTCTGCCCGATGCAGACGGCAAATTGCAAACTGTTGAGTTGATGAAAGCATCTGCTGCATTGACTTCTGTACAGTTCCAAAAAGAAAATCCTGATTTCGTTGATATTGAAGGAACTGCCACTGCATTTCAGTGGGGTATTGCCCGTATCGCATTCCCTAACTGGGGAGGTAAAAAAGGTGCTATCACCAGAAATCAGTTGATGGTAGGTCAGACTAACGTCGTAAAGGTTCAGGTTACTCCTGCCGGCTATGACTTAGGAGCACAGACACTGACTTTGGTCGATTCAAGAGGCAATGTAGCTCCGGCAAATATAACTGCTGTTGCAAACAACAGATTAATGTCTCGTGCTGCATCGGCTAACGGCAGCTGGGATTTGTCTATCGAAATGACAGACGACGTTACTACAACCAACATTGCAAAGATATTCGATTACGATCCTGTTACCGGTACCGGACATATGGCATACACATTATGTGTAAACGGTATTCCTTATACTACTTATGAATTGGCTGTTAAACCCGACGATAATAAGTCTTCTGTTTCCGCAGCCATTACAGGTCTAACCGATGCTGATATAAAATATGTAGCAGCAGACGGACGAGTAGCAAATTTATCATCTGGTAAATTCCCCACCGGAAGCACCGAACTGTTTATCGAAGAGAATGATTTGTATGATTCATACATCACTTTTGAAGGTACAAACAAATCTTTGGCAGAACAATACGGAATCACTGTTGACGGTATGACTATCAATGTTCCTGCTTCTGCTACAGGTGTAACTATCAAGGGTATTGTACATACAATGGCTATCAACGGTTACGAATCTGCAATTACCGACAACGAAGTTACATTCAATATCATCGGTAGCACAGTAACTGCTCAGAGTATCGCTGCTACAACCCATCAGATTGCACCCGCCGCAACTGCTGCCGATGTTCTGAAAAAAGTACGCATCGATTTAGGTGATGTATTCAAGAATATTCCTGCCGCAACTCGTGAAGCAGCACGTGAAACAGCTCAGTTCTATGTAGTAGAAGAAAAGAGTCAGACCGGCTTCTTGATAGGAGATAATACTGCATTGAGTAACTCTACTTACAATAAGTTCAATACTGTTTCATATCTGAAAGCTGACGAAACACAATGGGCAGATAATACAGACGATATTCTTGACTTGCGTTATATTGATTTGGAAGTAGCAGGTAAAGTAGCTGCTGATGCTCAACCGGGTGACTATCAATTGTCATTTGTTGTAATGGATGAGAATTATGTAACAGGTAGCGGAAATATCAAAGGCAATGAAATCATCAAGATTAATATGCCGGTTAATGTGACTGTTCCTTCATTCGCTGATATGTTTGAAAAGACTGCTACCGAATGGAACACTGCCAAGACTGAATTCAATGCTAGAATTTATGTTGAACCTACCAATGATGCTCAACTGAGATTTGGCGAAGCCTTTAATAAGACTGCCAACTATGCAGATGCAGAGTATTCACAAGTTGTGTATGACGTGAAATATATTGATTCTAAATCTCCGATAGCTACCTCAAGTAATGTTGAACTTTCAACAGAGAACGGAATAGCAAGAATCAGCGGCAGAGGAGGATTAGCAATTCTGGATAAGACAGTGGTATACAATGCTACAGGAGATGCTCTGAAAGAAAATACGTTCGCAAACATGACAGCATATTATCCGTTGTTCTATCAGGCTCAAATTTCTGATCTAAACTCAACCTTGACTAATGATGAGTTCGATGCTTTGCAGGAAGCATTTACAGTAGCATCTGATTCTTATACATCGAAACTTGTTACTCCTCTTGCAGGTGTAGCTATCAGTACCGGTGATATTGTTCTTAATGCAGCCGGAGAAGCAGCGCTTTCACTTAAATTGGGTACATCAACTGTAGCTGTAAACAACACTAACATTACTAGTGGAGCAACAGCAGCACTAACCAACTCTAATGGCGCCAGCTATACTCTTGATACTGCAGCTCCTAGTGGCAATGTAGTAAAAGCTGAATTTACAATTGAATCCGGTGCAACCGTAGCTTTGACAGCTACTGGTATTAAAGTTACCGGTTTGACAGGTATGTCAACATTAAAAGTTACTTTGACTGACGCTACAGGCATTGTCTATACATCTACCGTACAGATTCAACCCGCCAAATAATGAAGTAGTATAAACCCTACTTATAAATAACTCAAAAGACCGCCTCAATCACTGTGTTGGGACGGTCTTTTTCAATATTCCACACCTTTAACAAACATTGCCAATCTTATTTTCTGCCCTCTTTTATGCCTTATTTAACTACTCAAAAACAGATAATCTTCTAAATAATTGAATAGCAAAGAGAAAATCACTAAATTTGTCGCATCAATTGAAATTACGTAATTATCATTTTAAAATGAAGGAAGAATTCGAGCTAATCGCCAAGACTTTCCAGGGACTGGAAGAGGTTCTGGCAAAAGAACTCACCGAGCTGGGAGCCAGCAATATAGAAATAGGAAGACGCATGGTATCTTTTACCGGCGATAAGGAGATGATGTATAAGGCTAACTTCTATCTGCGTACAGCCATCCGTATCCTGAAACCCATTAAACACTTTGAAGCCAAAAATGCTGATGAAGTGTACGAAGCTATTAAATCCATCGCATGGGAAGAGTATTTAGACACCAACAAGAGCTTTGCAGTAGATGCAGTAGTATTCTCGAATGAATTCCGCCATTCAAAGTTCGTAGCCTATAAGGTGAAAGACGCCATCGTAGACTACTTCCGCGAGAAGAACGGCGAACGCCCTTCCATACGCATCAATAACCCTGATGTAGCACTGAACATACACATTGCCGAAGACAAATGTACTTTGTCACTCGATAGTTCCGGCGAATCATTACATCGCCGCGGTTATCGCCAGGAGGCAGTAGAAGCTCCGTTGAACGAAGTACTGGCAGCCGGTATGATTTTAATGACCGGCTGGAGAGGCGAATGTGACCTGATAGACCCGATGTGCGGTTCGGGAACTATTCCTATCGAAGCAGCCTTGATTGCACGTAATATCGCTCCGGGCGTATTCCGCAAAGAATTTGCTTTCGAAAAATGGAATGACTTCGACCAAGAATTATTCGATACGATTTATAACGATGATTCACAAGAACGTGAATTCACACACAAAGTATACGGATATGACAATAACCCGAAAGCCAATGAAATTGCAACACATAATGTGAAAGCAGCAGGACTGAGCAAAGAGGTAATCTTAAAAATACAACCGTTCCAGCAATTCGAACAACCGAAAGAAAAGAGTATTATCATCACCAACCCTCCTTACGGTGAACGTATTTCGACAAACGATTTATTAGGTTTATACCAAATGATTGGCGAACGACTGAAACATGCATTTGCCGGAAATGATGCATGGATATTGAGTTATCGTGAAGAATGCTTCGACCAGATCGGATTGAAACCATCAGTCAAAGTACCGCTGTTTAATGGTGCTTTGGAATGTGAATTCCGCAAATATCAATTGTTTGACGGCAAATATAAAGAGTTCCGCACTGAAAATAAAGACAGAGATTTCAAACCACGACGCGAAGATACTCGTCCCCGTCGCAACAGTGAAAGAGTGGAATACGGAGAACGGCGCGAACGACGCAACTTTGACGACAAACGCGAAGGACGTGGAGATTTCAAGAACAGAGACAGAAAAGACAGAGGAAACGAAGAAAGAAAAGAATTCAAACCACGCTTTAAAAGAGAGGAAAAATAGTAAAAAAATAACCGACCTGAGATTCTGATTCAGAAATTCAGGTTGGGGAAAAATAAGAAGCTATGAAGAATATTATACTAAAAAGTCTACTTATATTAATGACATCATGTATCTCTACTATGAATGTTATAGCGCAAGATAAGAAAAGTTTTACTCTCGAAGATTTGATGCCGGGAGGAAACAATTATTTCAATCTGCAACCCAAGAATCTGCATGGACTGAAATGGTGGGGAGACGTATGTGTCAACGCCGACATAGAAGAGGTAAAAGCGGTGAACCCGACCAACGGAAAAGAGACTGTTCTCTTCACCTTACAAGACACAAATGACTTACTGGCAGCCAAGGAACTGGGAAAGATGAATCATTTATACAATGTATCTTTTCCATATGCCGAAAAGTGGATGCTGGTAAACACATCTACCCACAAAGTGCTGATTGACTGTGACAAAAAAGAAATAATATGGAGCCAGCCCATCGCTGCCAAAGCAGCCAACCAAGACTGGAACAAAGACAGCCGTTCGCTGGCTTATACCATTGCCAATAATTTGTTTGTAACCACAGCAGACGGTAAAACCCACCAAGTAACCGATGAACCCAAAGGCATCGTATGCGGTCAAAGTGTACACCGTCAGGAATTCGGTATTTATAAAGGTACATTCTGGAGTCCGAAAGGAAACCTGCTCGCTTTTTACCGCATGGATGAAACAATGGTAACGGATTACCCGCAAGTGAATACCACTACCCGTATCGCCACCCTCGAACCGGACAAGTATCCGATGGCAGGAATGACCAGCCATAAAGTTACCGTGGGAGTTTACAATCCTGCAACCGAAAAAACTGTTTACCTGAAAGCCGGTGACCCGACCGACCGCTATTTCACTAACATCAGCTGGAGCCCGGACGAAAAAAGCGTTTATGTGATAGAATTGAACCGTGACCAAAATCATGCAGAACTAGTGCGGTACAATGCAGAAAACGGAGAAAAAGATGCCGTGCTCTATGTGGAAGAACATCCCAAATATGTAGAGCCGCAACATATACTCACGTTCCTACCCTGGGATGAAACAAAATTTCTCTACCAAAGCCAACGTGACGGATATAACCATCTGTATCTGATGGATACACAATTGAAAGCAGAACCGACCTCATTCCGTACCGAAACAGATGGAACTTGTTATGAATATACTCATGTGAAGCAACTCACCCAAGGCACATGGTTAGTGAAAAACATTTTAGGTTTTAACCCTAAAGCCAAAGAAATCATCATCATGAGCACTGAGGTTTCTCCGTTACAGAGCAACGCATACGCCGTGAATGTAAAAACCGGAAAGCGCCGTCTCATCGGAAATAAGGATGGGATGCACAATGTACAACTGTCGGCAAGCGGTAAATATGTGATAGACAACTATACTTCTTCCACAGTCCCTCGTAATATCGACATTGTTCCTACTTCGGGTAAAGGAAAAAATATCAATTTGCTGACTGCTGCCAATCCGATGGATGCTTACAATATGCCCGAAATCACCCTTGGCACCATTAAAGCGGCCGACGGCAAGACAGATCTTTATTATCGTTTGATAAAACCGGTAAACTATGACCCCAACAAGAAATATCCGGCAGTCATCTATGTTTATGGCGGTCCTCATGCACAGATGATACACAATGTACGCAACTATGGTGCAGGAGGATGGGATATTTACATGGCCCAGCTGGGTTATGTAATGCTGACTGTCGACAGCCGCGGCAGTGACAATCGCGGACTGGAGTTTGAGAACTGCACCTTCCGCCAATTGGGTACAGAAGAAATGAAAGATCAGGTAAAAGGAGTGGAATTTCTGAAATCACTCGGTTATGTAGACGAAAACCGCATCGGTGTACATGGTTGGAGCTTCGGCGGCTTCATGACCACCAATCTCATGCTGACCTATAATGATATCTTTAAGGTAGGTGTAGCCGGTGGTCCGGTTATCGATTGGGGGTATTATGAAGTAATGTATGGCGAACGCTATATGGACAGTCCGCTCAGCAACCCGGAAGGCTATAATAAAGCAAATCTGAAATTGAGAGCCGGCGACCTGAAGGGACGGCTGATGCTGATTCATGGTGGTGAAGACCCCACCTGTGTACCACAACACAGCTACACCTTCCTGCGTGCATGCATTGATGCAGGTACACATCCCGACTTCTTCATCTACCCGGAAGACGGACACAATATGTTCGGCCGTGACCGTGTTCACTTATACGAACACATCACCCGCTATTTTGAAGACCATCTAAAATAATAAATTCAATATCAGAATATGAAACTGTTACTATTAGGCTCAGGCGGACGTGAACACGCCCTGGCATGGAAGATTGCCCAAAGCCCCAAGATTGAGAAACTGTATATAGCTCCGGGAAATGCCGGAACAAGCGAGGTAGGCGAAAATGTAGCTATCAAAGCCGACGACTTTGCAGCCATCAAAGAGTTTGTAGTAAAAAACGATATAAACATGGTAGTGGTAGGTCCCGAAGACCCACTGGTCAAAGGATTACTTCAAGAACGACGAAGCACTGAAAAACGTACCTGTTATCGGTCCGTCAAAGGCAGGTGCCGTACTGGAAGGAAGCAAAGAATTTGCAAAAGGATTCATGCAGCGTCATCACATTCCGACTGCCGGTTATAAGAGCATTACTGCCGCTAATCTGGAAGAAGGTTTGGCATTTCTCGAAACACTGGAAGCTCCGTATGTACTGAAAGCCGACGGACTGTGTGCAGGCAAGGGGGTATTGATTCTGCCTACACTGGAAGAAGCCAAGAAAGAATTAAAAGAAATGCTGAGCGGTATGTTCGGTGATGCTTCCGCCACTGTAGTCATTGAAGAGTTTCTGAGTGGCATCGAATGTTCCGTATTCGTTCTGACAGACGGAAAGAACTACAAGATTCTGCCCGAAGCAAAGGACTACAAACGCATAGGTGAAGGCGACAAAGGTTTGAATACCGGTGGCATGGGTAGCATTTCTCCTGTTCCGTTTGCCGATAAGGAATGGATGCAAAAGGTAGAAGACCGCATCATCCGTCCCACTGTGGAAGGACTGGCTGCCGAAGGCATCGAATACAAAGGTTTCATCTTCTTCGGTCTTATCAATGTAAAAGGTGAACCGATGGTGATTGAATACAATGTCCGCATGGGCGACCCTGAAACAGAAAGCGTGATGCTTCGCATCAAGAGTGATTTGGTAGAACTCTTTGAAGGAGTGGCTGCCGGCAACCTGAATGAGAAGACATTGGAAATAGACCCGCGTTCTGCCGTATGTGTCATGCTGGTATCGGGCGGATATCCCGAGCACTACGACAAAGGCTTTGCCATCAACGGGCTGGATGCTGTTGAAGACAGTATCGTATTTCATGCCGGAACCGCATTGAAAGACGGAAAGGTAGTAACTAGCGGCGGACGTGTCATTGCAGTCAGCTCATACGGTGCCGATAAATCAGAGGCATTGGCCCGGTCTTTTGCCAATGCCAAGAAGATTGATTTCGAAAAGAAGTATTTCCGCTCGGATATCGGATTCGACCTTTAATGGTGTCATAGTTGAAAAGATAATGCATGACAGGCTATAATAAACTCCAGACAGAGATAGCGACGGGAAGGTTAACCCTTCCCGTTGTTATCCTTATATGCCTGTTTTTATGGGGAGCCAGCATTCATTCATGGAATGAATTGATTAGTTTTATATCGTGTGCATTGACCGGATACATGATGATTGAAATAAATACAGCCTTCACCCTGATACGAACCCGGACGATGCTGCACGTCAGCCTGTTTGGGTTTATCATATCGGCATGCATGTTTCTTCATCCATTCCATATCTCCAATCTCGTTCCACCGGCATTTATCATTGCTCTGTTCCAATTATTCCGCAGCTACGAATCCGGACAGGCATCGGGGAACATCTTTCATTCCTTTTTCTTTATCGGACTCGGTAGTCTGGCTTTTCCACAACTATTGTATTTCGCTCCTTTGTTCTATATCAGTATGATCAGTTTTCGTTCTTTGTCGGCAAAAACATTCTTTGCCGGACTGGTTGGGCTGATAGTTCCCTATTGGTTTCTCTTCGGCTATGCCTTTTATAACGGTAAAATAGAACTGTTTTACAGCCCATTGCAGTCATTAATACAATTCCAGCCTATCCACTATACCGGTTTTACTCCCGATCAAATTATTTCGTGGGGAGGCATTACATTGATATCACTGACATGCAGCGTGCACTATTTTATAGTTTCCTATTTAGACAAGACGCGTACACGTTTATTCCTCTCATTTCTGATAGCCGTCGAAGCATGGATTTATGCACTAGGTTTGTTACAACCTCAGCACTTCAATGTGTTGTTGCAATTACAAATCATTATGATGTCCATTTTAACAGGACATTTATTTACTTTAACCCGTAATCGCTTTTCCGGCATCTTTTTCATCATTACATTTGTTACCTTAATAACATTAGCTATTTATAATTTATGGATGCAATTCTTCAATTCCTGATAGACTGGGGGTATTGGGGGCTATTTCTCGGCTCTTTTATTGCCGGCAGTGTTCTTCCTTTCAGTTCGGAAGCTGTACTGGCAGCTTGTGTCGGTCCGCTGGGACTGGACCCGGTAATAAGTATTGCCGCAGCCACAGCCGGAAACGTATCCGGAGGCATGACCTGCTACTGGATGGGACATTTGGGTAACATGGAATGGATAGAGAAATATTTCCATGTCAAAAAAGAAAAAATGGACCGTGCCGAGAAGTTCGTACACGGACGGGGAGCATGGATGGCATTCTTTGCTTTTATCCCCATTTTGGGAAGTGCCATTTCCATCGTACTGGGCATGATGCGTGCCAATATATGGATTGTCATTCTGGCCATGACAATCGGAAAGGTACTTCGATATGCATTGTTGGTTTGGGGAGTGCTGGAAGCCTCCGCTTTAATGAAGTAATTTTATGAAACTGGAACAGACAGCAGACGGCAGTTATACACTCTATGTACCTGAGCTGGATGAGCATTATCATTCGGTAAAAGGAGCATTGACGGAGTCACAGCATATATTCATCGAAATGGGACTGAAGCATTCTCCGGTTGCCGAACCGCGTATTCTCGAAATAGGACTGGGCACAGGCCTGAATGCTTTCCTCACCCTGCTTACCGCAGAAGAGATTCGGAAGAAAGTATATTATACAGGCATCGAACGGTATCCGCTAAGCGAAGATACCGTACATAAATTGAATTATCCCGGCCTCATAGGAAAAGGACACGAAGACGATTACTACGCCATTCACCGTGCCGGATGGGAAACGGACGAGGTACTCTCTCCGTGGTTCACACTCCATAAGATAGAAGGGGATTTTACCCGCCTTTTTCATTCGGAAGAAGCAAGACAGACCTCTCTATCCGGTTATGACATTATCTATTTTGATGCGTTTGCACCCGAAAAGCAGCCGGAAATGTGGGAACTGTCTCTATTCAACTCTCTATATGAAATATTAAACAAAGGAGGTATCCTGACCACCTACTGCGCCAAAGGGATAGTAAGAAGAATGTTGCAGGCAGCCGGGTTTACAGTGGAACGTCTTCCGGGACCTCCGGGTGGAAAACGTGAAATATTACGTGCCACCAAATAAACGCTCAATAAATGAAAATATGAAACGAATCGTTCTCTTTCTCGTCACTCTGCTTTGCCTGAGTGCTTGCGGCTCCAAGCAGCAACAGTCCGGCAAAGAGACATTAACCGTTACACTCGAGCCGTTGCGATACTTCACGGAAGTCATTGCCGGAGATAAATATAATGTAGTCAGTATGGTTCCTAAGGGCAGCAGCCCGGAGACTTACGACCCTACTCCGCAACAGTTGGTCAATCTGGACAAAAGTACTGCCTACTTACGCATCGGTTACATTGGATTCGAACAAGCATGGATGGATAAATTGACTTCCAACGCCCCGCACCTCAAGGTATTCGATACTTCTAAAGGTATAGACCCTATCTATGAGGAAGAACACAACCATGGTGACCATCATCATGGAGGAGGTATCGAGCCACACATTTGGAACTCAACCCGGAATGCTGCTATAATAGCTGATAACATCTATGCTGCCCTGTGCCGGTTGGACAGTACCAATGCACCCTATTACAAACATCGTCTGGATAGTTTGCAAGGCATTATCACCCGGACAGACAATGAACTTCGCGGACTACTGCAACATGCAGATACCACTTTTCTTATTTATCACCCGGCATTAAGCTATTTCGCCCGCGATTACGGATTAAAACAAATCAGCATCGAAGAAGGAGGAAAAGAGCCCTCGCCTGCTCATCTCAAAAATTTAATCGAGACCTGCCGCCGTGACAATGCTCACGTCATCTTTGTACAGCAGGAGTTTGATACGCGTAACGCCAAATTGATAGCCGATGAACTGGGAGTAGATGTCATCCCGATTAATCCGCTGAGCTATGATTGGCAGGAAGAAATGATAAATATAGCAAAGGCCCTTACCAAATAAAAGTGCTTATGACAAACCATCCTATTATACAACTAAACGATATCTCTGCCGCTTATGATGGAAAGACCGTACTCAGCCGTGTCAACCTGAACGTATATGAGCATGATTTTCTAGGTGTTATCGGCCCTAACGGAGGCGGAAAAACGACACTGATTAAATTAATCCTTGGACTGCTGAAACCGGTATCAGGCACCATCCGTTTTTATAAGAACGGCAAAGAAGTGCCGGAAATAACCATGGGATACCTGCCTCAGTACAACAGCATTGATAAGAAGTTTCCTATCTCGGTATACGAAGTTGTATTGTCCGGACTCAGCAAACAGAAATCATTGTTGCACCGCTATTCCCCGGAACAGCATGAACAGGTCAGGAGAATCATTTCCCGCATGGGACTGGAGGGACTGGAAGGACGTGCTATCGGTGAGCTGAGTGGCGGACAACTGCAACGGGCACTTCTGGGACGGGCACTTGTATCCAACCCGGAAGTGGTGATACTGGACGAACCTAACACATACATAGACAAACGCTTTGAAGCAAAATTATACTCTTTGCTGGAAGAAATCAATAAAGAACGGGCGATTATCCTGGTAAGCCACGATATCGGCACTGTCTTGCAGAACGTGAAGACAATAGCCTGTGTCAACGAAACACTGGATTATCACCCCGATACAGAAGTTCCCACCGAATGGCTGGAAGAGCACTTCGGATGCCCCATTGAACTGTTGGGACACGGCAATTTCCCCCATCGCATACTGAAATGTCACTGCCACGAAGACGGGCAGACTGAAAACAAAGATAAATAATTATCTACCGTAAGAGGCTGACCCCAAAAGTATATTGCACTCAGAATGACAGAATGAGCTGCCAAACTTTTCAGCCGGCCTCCTACAGTGGATAATTATGTTTATCACATCTTTACTTTCGTCTTCAAACGGATATCCTTGGAAGAAGCACCTACCCATATCTCAAACTCCCCGGATTCAAACACCCAGTCGGATTTCTTCTCACTGAAATACTGAAAAGCATCTCTGTCCAATGTCACCGAAACATGCTTTGTCTCGCCGGGACGAAGGAATACTTTTTGGAAACCTTTCAACTCCTTCAACGGACGTGCTTCCTTCGAAGCAATATCACGCACATATACCTGAGCCACTTCCGCTCCTTCATAGCCTCCCGTATTCGTTATATTGAAAGAGAGTGCAACCGACTTGTTCTTCTTGTCTATTTCCGTCAACTGCAAATCCGAATACTCGAACGAAGTATAAGACAAACCGTATCCAAACGGATAAAGCGGCTCAACCTGTTTCCGGTCATATCCACGATAACCCACGAATATTCCTTCATTATAATACACCTTCCGTTCTTTACGTGTCTCATCATAATTGCCACAAGCCGGAGAATCTTCCCATCTCTTTTCTATGGTAAAAGGCAACTTGGCTGAAGGAACCACCTTTCCCGACAGCATTTCGGCAAACGCTCGTCCTCCTGCCTGTCCCGGATACAGCAAATGCACCACTGCCTTTACCCGGTCAATCCACGGGCTCATTCTCACACCGCCTCCGGCATGCAGGCTGACAATAAGATTCGGATTTACCTCAGCCAGTTGATTTATCAATATATCCTGACCGTAAGGCAGTTCAAACGGACGGTCACGTCCTTCCAACTCAATGCTGCCGTCCAGACCGCCACAGAATATCACCACATCTGCCTGACGTGCCAACCGCAAAGCTTCCGAAAAATCAAGATTGCCTTTATAATCATATCCCAAACGAATCTCTGCCGGCAAACTTCGCTGGTTAAGGTATTCCAACTTCACATGCAGCCGTGCCCCCTTCTGACCGTCCACTGCCACTTGCCTGCAATCAAAAGACTGAGAAGCAGAGGCATCCAAGCACAACTTTCCGTCAATCCACAAACGGTATCCTCCTTGTGCGTCAACAAAGAACAGAAGACTGTCATTCCGTTCCACGGGAACATAGCCTTCCCATTCCACACGATAATCCTCGCCCAAACCTTCCTTCGGAGTTCCCCACCAAGAGAAATCCACATGCCGATCGATTCTTTCCATCACCGGCTCCTTGTCCGAACTTTTTGCAGAGACAGAAGACGAAACAGCAGAAACACCATTATGACTATCTTCCGTTCTTCCCGCCGCCTTCGCCTGTTGCTGCATCAGCTTATCGGGCAAAGCACTGCCGTCGCCTTGCCCCATTTTATAATATTTTGCTCTCAGTCCTTGTTTTCCATCCTCGGTATAAAACTTAGCAGAACGGAACAATCTCGGCTTATATGCATTGGATATTCCTTCCGCATACCACCACACTTCCGCATCGGGATATTCCGCCTCTATCCCTTGCAGAACAGAAGTAACATGCCAAGGATGTACCTTAGAACTGCCACCACCCCCATAAGTAGTGCCGTTTACATTATTCTGCCTGTCCGTCACCAGGTTATAACAAGCATTGGGTCCGATTACTGCAATCTTAGTCACCCGCTTCAACGGCAACAGGTTATCTTCATTCTTCAGAAGAATCATTCCCTCCTTGGCTGCCTCGTATGCCATTCGGTTGGCTTTCGGGTTATAAACAGGAATAGTCGTATCCAACTGCGGGCGGTCAAAAAATCCCATTTCGATGCAGGTTCCGTAAATCCTCCGTACCTTCTCGTTAATAGTCTCCTCCGTCACCACTCCCTGTTCAATGAGAGGTAACAATTTCTCTCTGACAAACCAGTCGTTACTGCCCATCTCAAGGTCAAGTCCATGGTTGGCAGCCTTGTCTGCCGAATAGGTACATGCCCAGTCGGACATCAGCATTCCTTTAAATCCCCATTCCTTCTTCAATATATCGATAAGATATTTATTTTCCGTACAATATACGCCGTTCAACAAGTTATAGCCGGTCATCACAGCTTTCACCCCCGCCTTTTGCACTGCTGCCTTAAATGCCGGCAAGTATATCTCTCGCAACGCACGCTCGGACACTTCCGAACTGACCCTATAACGGTCGTACTCCTGGTCATTGGCTGCAAAATGTTTCACGGTGGCTATCACACCCCTTTCCTGCACCCCCTTGATGAAAGGAACAACCATCTCCGAAGACAGATAAGGGTCTTCACCCATGTATTCAAAGTTCCGGGCCCCCTTTGAAGCTCTGTAAGTGTTCACTCCCGGCGCCAAAAGGAAGTGAATGCCCCGGGCACGCCATTCCTGTCCGTAGCAGTCGCCTACCCGGGCTGCCAAGTCCCTATTCCATGATGCCGCCAAAGACAATGCCGACGGAAAGGCTGTCGCCTTGCCGAACAATCCCCATGAAGCAAGCCCCAAAGGTCCGTCCGCCAGTTTGAAAGCAGGTATACCCAATCGTTCGCAAGGATGAAGATAGAAATCCTGATAACCTGCCAACAAGTCTATCTTTTCTTCCAGTGTCATCCGACGGACTAAATCTTCCACTCTCTCCTCCACCGGCAAGTCTGCCCGGCGGAAAGGATAATCCTGAGCACTTATCTTCCATACAGAAGTACATAACAAAATGCAACAAGCGACAATTACTCTATTCATGAAATTCATATTCTTTAGATTTAATAAGTGAGGCGAAATTACAAAAAAAACTCTAAGACTGACAGTCGTAACACTAAATAACAGACATTCAGACGGTAAATAACTATTTCTTTACTATCTTTGTGCCCATCGAATGTTAACGAAACAAATATAATTTCATGAAACAGTACAAATTAGTAAACAATCTGGTTGGTTGGGTTACTTTTGTCATCGCAGCAATTACCTATTGCATGACTATTGAACCGACTGCCAGCTTCTGGGATTGCCCGGAATTTATCACTACCGGCTACAAACTTGAGGTAGGACACCCCCCCGGCGCACCTTTCTTTATGCTTACCGCCAACTTATTCAGCCAGTTCACAAGCGACCCCGGCCAAGTGGCCCGGATGGTAAACACCATGAGTGCCCTGATGAGTGCGGCGTGTATCTTATTCCTGTTTTGGAGTATCACACACCTCGTAAAAAAACTGGTATGCCCCGACGATAACGAAATGACATTGGGCAAACTCATTACTATAATGGGTTCGGGTCTTGTGGGAGCTTTGGCTTACACATGGAGCGACACCTTCTGGTTCAGTGCCGTAGAAGGTGAAGTATATGCCTATTCCAGCCTGTTCCCCGCCATTGTATTGGTTTACTATTACAAAAAGAACCCCGATGCCAACCTGAAAGGCAGCCTGCTTGCCTTAGCCGGCTCGATGGTGCTGGTGGCTGCTGTGCTTTATGGCATCGTACCGGGCGTAGTGAAAGTGGGCGGATGGTTTGAACTACTGTTTGTCAACGGATTAGGAATGCCTTTCAACAGCGGATTGATTGTTTACATCATCCTGTTGGCCGCCTCCATCATTTGGGGAGTATATGAAAGTTATGTGGAAAAGAGCCGCAAACGCATGAACATCTCCTTCCTTGTCACCATTGCCATGCTGGGCATCCCATTCTACGGACACGGATGGAGCAGCACGTTCATCGGCATCATTGTCTTGGCAGCATTAGGTATCTACCTGTTTGCCAAGCTGGACAAAAAATACCAAATCAGTGCACGCACGCTCAATACCTCTTTGCTTTGCATCATGATGATTATGGTAGTTTATTCATCCTACGCGCTCATCGTGATTCGTTCCACAGCCAATACACCGATGGATCAGAACTCACCGGAAGATATCTTCACGCTGGGTGAATATCTTGGCCGCGAACAATACGGAACCCGTCCTTTGTTCTACGGACAGGCCTACACCTCAAAACCGGCACTGAAGGAAGTGGACGGCGGATGCGTGTATGATGTGACAGAAGGAGCTCCGGTATATCAACGGAAAGAAAAAGCTACTCCCGACGAAAAAGACAGCTACGAAGTGGTTCGTCATAAAACAGAATATAAATATGCACAGAATATGCTGTTCCCGCGTATGTACAGTGATGCACCCGGTCACCCGCAAGCCTACGAAGACTGGCTGGGCGGCGTGGAAGGTACACAAGTGCCTTACGACCAATGCGGACAGATGATGATGGTAAAGGTTCCTACCCAATGGGAGAACATCAAGTTCTTTTTCTCTTATCAAGTGAACTTCATGTATTGGAGATACTTTATGTGGAACTTTGCCGGACGTCAGAATGACATTCAGGGACAAGGAGAAATAGAACACGGAAACTGGATTACCGGCATTCCGGTCATTGATAAATTCCTGGTAGGTGACCAAAGCCTGCTCCCCTCCGACCTGAAGAACAATAAAGGGCATAATGTATTCTACTGTCTGCCTCTTTTACTCGGACTTATCGGTCTGTTCTGGCAGGCTTACAAGGTGAGACGCATCACCACACCCGACGGAAAAATAATCTATGAACCGATTG
>OKSG01000459.1_pt1 | contig 15622 bp, 10 predicted proteins | sample 1606411 | NCBI WGS metagenome assembly OKSG01 (sample SAMEA3879586, study PRJEB24766) | human gut metagenome | biome: human-associated habitat; feature: feces | place: USA | collected 1985/1987
GGGGGTACGGTACTTGGCAAAAATGTCGAAAATCTTGCTGATGAACAGATAGGGACACAGATTATGGTTCGATTCGAACTTTATGTATATGATGTGGTCCTTGGCGGCTATGGCCTTGATGATATTGTCGTCCTGCAGGTTGGAAATCAACGTGCCTTCTGCCGACGGTTCCATAGAGTTAAGCAGCCGGACGGGAATATTCCTTAGGCGTGCCGGGGCGATACAGAAGGGATGCAGTATCTTGGCACCATAGAAGGCCAGTTGTTCGGCTTCGTTGAAGCTGAGGCGTTTCACGGGGCGGGTACCTGACACCTCGCGCGGATCATTGTTGTGCATGCCATCTATGTCCGTCCATATTTGTATCTCGTCTGCTTGGAGGGCGGTGCCAATGAGGGAAGCGGTGTAATCACTGCCGCCGCGTTTCAGGTTGTCTGTTTCGTTATAGGCATTCTTGCAGATGAAACCCTGAGTGATGAAGAGATTGATGCCGGGATGGCAGGCAAGCTGCTCTCGGAGTTTCTGTTCTATATATTCCAAGTCGGGTTCGTTGTCGGGGCCGATACGCATGAAGTCGAATGCACAAAGCAGTACATTGGGAACTTTCAGCTCGCGCAGGTAGAAGTGCATTAGGGCGGTACTGATAAGTTCGCCTTGTGCCAGCACTTCCTTCTCTTCGACAGAGGTGAAGGAATCTTTGGTAAATTTCCATAGTTGCTGGAAGCGGTCGAGGATATAATCTATTGCTTCCCGTTTCAGTTTCTCGTCGGTCAGCAACCCATTGGCAAATTCGATGAATTGGAATTCCAGCCGGGTGATACGGTCGTGAGCTTGTTCTATTTCACGGTTGAACAAGTTGGCGGCAATCTCCTCCAGATGGTTGGTGGTGCCTGCGGTGGCAGACAGTACCACAATCTTGGGTGTTGCATCTTTAATGAGTGTTGCTACATGTTTCATTCTCTCTACGGTGCCGACGGAAGTTCCGCCGAATTTACAAACTTTCATTTCTTGTTTCTTTTTTAACAGTTTCATAATTGCATTCATCCGGATGTTCTTCCTTCCGGCTTTTCATTTCAGGTGGCCTCTTTCCAAAATGGAAGGGGGAGGCATGAGGGGCTGTCACTGGGACTAGGCCTGCATAATGCCGCTGTGGCATTGTTGTGGTGGGATATTCATATCCCGGTTGGTGGCAGGCTCTTGCCCCTTCACCTATAAAAGTTCAAAAGATATGCCGTTGGTATTTGGGAAAAGCTTATATTTGCACACCCTGTTTTTTACCGTTATCAGTTTAAAAACTTATCGAATAGATATGAGTAAGATTCTAATCATTGATGATGAGGTACAAATCCGTACCCTTCTGACACGGATGATGGAGTTGGAGGGATATGACGTCTGTCAGGCTGGTGATTGCAGGGCTGCCCTGAAGCAACTGGAACTCCAAAATCCCGATGTAGTTTTGTGTGATGTGTTTCTGCCCGATGGAAATGGGGTAGACCTGGTGTTGGCTATCAAGAAGGCGGCACCCAATGTGGAAGTTATTCTGCTGACAGCGCACGGCAATATTCCCGATGGGGTGCAGGCCATCAAGAACGGTGCTTTCGACTACATCACCAAGGGAGACGATAATAACAAGATTATTCCTCTGATAAGCCGTGCTGTAGAGAAAGCGCGTATGAATGTGCGGTTGGAAAAACTGGAGAAGAAGGTGGGACAGACGTACTCTTTTGATTCTATCCTGGGAGAATCCAAAGTCCTGAAGGATGCTGTTTCATTAGCTCAGAAGGTGTCAGGGACTGATGTTCCTGTACTGTTGACTGGAGAAACGGGCACGGGTAAGGAGGTATTTGCCCAGGCCATCCATTACAGTAGTAAGCGTGCACGGCAGAATTTTGTAGCGGTTAACTGTTCTTCGTTCAGCAAGGAGTTGCTGGAAAGTGAAATGTTCGGTCATAAAGCCGGTTCGTTTACCGGCGCATTGAAGGATAAGAAGGGACTGTTCGAGGAAGCGAATAATGGGACTATTTTTTTGGATGAAATCGGTGAGATGGCGTTTGAACTGCAAGCCAAGTTGCTGCGTATTCTTGAAACCGGTGAGTATATTAAGATAGGTGATACGAAACCTACCCGTGTCAATGTCCGCATCATTGCCGCTACGAACCGCAACTTGTCCCAGGAGATTGTTGCCGGACGTTTCCGCGAGGATTTGTTTTATAGATTAAGCGTATTTCAGATACATCTGCCGCCATTGCGCGAACGTGCAGGTGATATCCGGCTGTTGGCGAAGGCTTTTATAAAGAGTTTTGCGGAACAGCTGGCGCGTCCGGTGGTTGAAATAGCTCCCGCATTTCTTGAAGCATTGGACTCCCAACCGTGGAAGGGAAATATTCGTGAATTACGTAACGTGATAGAACGCAGTATGATTGTTTGCGAGAGCGGATATCTGGACATTGCTGATTTGCCGTTTGATATTCAGAATGCCCATTATGAACACTCCAATGATTCAAGTCCCGGCAGTTTTGAACTTTCAGCTATGGAACGCCGGCACATTGCCCGTGTACTGGAGTATACAAAGGGAAATAAGACAGAAGCCGCCCGGTTATTGAAAATAGGTTTGACGACGTTGTATCGGAAGATTGAGGAATACAAGATCTCAGAACGCCTTCTATAATAGGGGGCTCAGTATACGACTGAGGTACCTTCGATATAGGACCGTGGCAAGATTATTCTTGAAACAGTCTTAGAAGCAGAAAGTGCCTATGGACTAAAACATATCAAAACAGGTTGCACCTTTTCATTTTGAAAGGGTGCAACCTGTTTCTTTTTATACTTGTACTGTTTGTATTTTATTGATAATTAATGATATATGGTGTGCCTACTCTTTTTGGCACATATTTGGCACATTCCCGGCAGACAAAAATAGTTAGTAACATTTTAAAAGGTAAAAACATGGGAATAACAGTATCATTTATTTTTTGCCTATTGAGCGGCTTGTTCGCCTTTTGGCTTTTCTGGAAATGCGTAGATTGGTTTGAGAAGATTTAAAAGAGAGAATTATGTACACAGCTTTATTTGTATTAGGTATTGTAATGTTCGGGTATCTGACTTATGTGCTGATAAGACCCGAAAAGTTTTAATGAATGGAGAGTGGAGAAATGAACACTGAGATTTTAGGTGTAGCCTTGCAGATTGTTCTGCTGATTGTGATATCCTATCCCCTGGGAAAGTATATTGCCAAGGTTTACAAAGGCGAAAAGACATGGTCGGATTTCATGAAGCCGGTCGAGAGATTGATTTATAAAGTGGCCGGAGTCAATCCGGAGGAAGAGATGAACTGGAAACAGTTCTTGAAAGCCCTGCTGATTCTGAATGCCTTTTGGTTTGTATGGGGCATGGTGCTGCTCTGTACACAGCAGTGGTTGCCGTTAAATCCGGATGGAAACGCTAACCAGACACCGGACCTGGCATTCAATACATGTATCAGTTTTATGGTGAACTGTAACTTGCAGCATTATTCCGGTGAAAGCGGACTGACATATTTTACACAGTTGTTCGTCATTATGTTGTTCCAGTTCATTACCGCCGCTACCGGTATGGCAGCTATGGCAGGTATCATGAAGGGTATGGCTGCCAAATCGACGAAGACTATCGGTAACTTCTGGAAGTTCTTGGTTTTGAGCTGTACACGTGTATTATTACCGCTTTCGTTGATTGTGGGCTTCATCCTCATTCTACAAGGTACTCCGATGGGATTTGATGGTAAGATGGAAGTTCAGACGATGGAAGGACAAACCCAGTTGGTTTCACAAGGTCCTACGGCAGCGATTGTTCCTATCAAGCAATTGGGTACGAACGGTGGCGGTTATTTTGGATGTAACTCTTCACATCCGTTGGAAAATCCTACTTACTTGACAGATATTGCAGAATGTTGGTCTATCCTGATTATACCCATGTCTATGGTGATTGCACTCGGCTTTTACATCAAACGTAAGAAGATGGCTTACTCTATCTATAGCGTAATGCTTTTTGCTTTTCTTGTCGGTGTTTGCATCAACGTTTCGCAGGAGATGGGAGGTAATCCGCGCATTGATGAGATGGGAATTGCCCAAGACAATGGAGCAATGGAAGGTAAAGAAGTCCGTTTAGGGTCTGCTGCTACTGCTCTTTGGAGTATTGTGACTACAGTTACTTCCAATGGCTCTGTAAATGGTATGCATGATTCAACAATGCCTCTTTCCGGTATGATGGAAATGCTGAACATGCAGATTAACACGTGGTTTGGCGGTGTGGGTGTAGGTTTCATGAACTATTATACGTTTATCATCATCGCCGTATTCATCAGTGGACTGATGGTGGGACGTACTCCGGAATTCCTCGGTAAGAAGGTGGAGGCGCGTGAAATGAAGATTGCTACCATTGTGGCACTGCTTCATCCGCTTATCATCTTGGGCGGTGTAGCACTTTCTTGCTTTTTGTTCGCTCATTATCCTGAATTTGTGGCAGGTGAAGGCGGCTGGTTGAATAATCCCAGTTTCCACGGACTGAGTGAGCAGCTTTATGAATATACTTCGGCTGCGGCCAATAATGGTTCCGGCTTCGAAGGATTGGGCGACAATACTTACTTCTGGAACTACACTACCGGCTGGACGTTGATTTTGGGACGTTTCCTGCCTATCGTAGGTCAGGTAGCCATTGCTGGTCTGTTGGCCGGAAAGAAATATGTTCCGGAGAGTGCCGGTACGCTGAAGACGGATACAGTAACTTTCGGTGTGATGACTTTTGCCGTTATCTTTATTGTGGCTGCCTTGTCATTCTTCCCGGCACATGCATTGAGTACGATTGCTGAACATTTCAGTTTGTAATAGTAGTTTGTAAAAAGTAATTTCATAGGTATGAAAGATAATAAATCAGCTTCTCTGTTTCAGAAGGAGCAAGTAATGGAAAGTTTGAAGCAATCATTCGTGAAGCTGAATCCACGGGTGATGATAAAGAATCCGATTATGTTTACGGTGGAAGTCGTAACGGTTGTCATGCTGATTGTCTGTTTCCTTTCATTAGGTACTTCGGAATATGGAGCGTTCGGATATAATTTCTTGGTATTCATCATCTTGTTTGTGACGTTGCTGTTTGCTAATTTTGCTGAAGCCATTGCTGAAGCGCGTGGTAAGGCCCAAGCTGACAGCTTGCGTAAAACCCGTGAAGAGACTCCGGCTAAAGTGCTGGTTGACGGTAAGATCCATACCGTTAGCAGTTCACGTTTGAAGAAAGGCGACTATTTTATTTGTGAAGCAGGAGATACGATTCCTGCCGACGGTGAGATTGTGGAAGGTTTGGCTTCCATTGACGAAAGTGCTATTACCGGTGAATCTGCTCCGGTTATCCGTGAGGCCGGTGGTGACAAGAGTTCCGTAACTGGTGGTACAAAAGTTCTTTCTGATAAAATCAAGGTATTGGTGACGCAGCAACCGGGTGAGAGCTTTCTTGACAAGATGATTGCTTTGGTAGAAGGCGCTACTCGCCAGAAGACTCCGAACGAGATAGCATTGACTATTCTTCTGGCCGGTTTCACCTTGGTATTCGTCATTGTATGTGTGACGTTGATTCCTATGGCCGACTATACGAATATCGACCATCCGGGAACTTATATCTCCATTGCAGCCATCATTTCTTTGTTTGTCTGCTTGATACCGACTACTATCGGCGGACTGCTTTCTGCCATCGGCATTGCGGGGATGGACCGTGCTTTGCGCGCTAATGTAATCACCAAATCCGGTAAGGCGGTAGAAACAGCCGGTGACATCGATACCTTGTTGCTTGACAAGACCGGTACCATTACAATCGGTAACCGTAAAGCCACCAAGTTTCATCCGGCTTCGGGTGTTGACGAGAATTTGTTCGTAGAGGCTTGCTTGTTGTCCTCACTTTCTGACGAGACTCCGGAGGGTAAGTCCATCATTGAACTGGGACGTGAAAACGGTCATCGTATGCGTGATTTGAATACTACCGGTGCTCATATGATTAAGTTTACAGCCGAAACAAAATGTTCGGGTGTGGATTTGCAGGATGGTACTCAGATACGTAAAGGTGCATTCGACGCTATTCGCAAGATTGTGGAAAATGCCGGAAACAAGTTCCCGAAAGAGATTGAAGAGGTGATTGCTGTAATTACCAGCAACGGTGGAACTCCGCTGGTGGTATGTGTCAATCAGAAGGTTACCGGGGTAATTGAGTTGCAGGATATTATCAAACCGGGTATTCAGGAACGTTTTGAGCGTCTTCGCAAGATGGGTGTGAAAACTGTGATGGTGACCGGTGACAACCCTTTGACAGCCAAATACATCGCAGAGAAAGCTGGAGTGGATGATTTCATTGCTGAAGCCAAGCCGGAAGACAAGATGGAATATATTAAAAAAGAACAGCAGGCCGGTAAGCTGGTGGCTATGATGGGTGACGGTACAAACGACGCTCCCGCCCTTGCACAAGCTAATGTGGGGGTGGCGATGAACAGCGGTACGCAGGCCGCCAAGGAGGCCGGCAACATGGTCGACCTGGACAATGACCCCACGAAACTGATCGAGATCGTCGAGATCGGCAAGCAGCTCCTGATGACGCGCGGCACGCTGACCACCTTCTCGATCGCCAACGACGTGGCCAAGTATTTCGCCATCGTCCCGGCGCTGTTCATCGCCTCCATCCCTTCGTTGCAGGCTCTGAACATCATGCACCTCGATTCGCCCGAAAGCGCTATCCTGTCGGCCGTGATTTTCAACGCGGTCATCATCCCGTTGCTGATCCCGCTGGCGCTGCGCGGCGTGACGTACAAGCCGATCGGGGCTTCGGCCCTGCTGCGCCGCAACCTCTTCATCTACGGGCTCGGAGGTGTCATCGTGCCGTTCGTGGGCATCAAACTGATAGATATGTTGGTAAGTGTATTCTTTTAACGTGTTGCAATTATGAAAAACCTTTGGATTTCAGTGAAGATAACGCTGGCAATGTGCCTGTTGCTCGGCGTGGGATATGTACTCGTGCTGCGCGGGGTTTCGGCCCTTGCGGGCCCCAACGGCGGGCAGGCCGAAACACTTACGCTCGATGGCCGGGTCGTCGGCGCCGCGAACGTAGGCCAGCAGTTCACCGGCGGGCGCTATTTCTGGGGGCGTCCCTCGGCCGTGGATTACAACGGCGGCGGCTCGGGCGGCAGCAACAAGGCTACGACCAATCCCGAATACCTGGCCGATGTGGAGCAGCGCGTGCAGGATTTCCTCGCGGCGCATCCTTACCTCTCCCGCGGAGAGGTGCCTTCGGAAATGGTGACAGCCAGCGGTTCGGGCCTCGATCCCGACATCTCGCCCCGCGGGGCGCAGGTGCAGGTGCGCCGCGTCGCCGCGGCCCGCGGGCTCGACGAGGCCGTCGTGCAGCGGCTGGTCGACTCGCTGACGCAAAAACCGTGGCTGGGGCTTTTCGGCACGGCGAAGGTCAACGTCCTGCGCCTGAATATCGCGCTGGAAACCCTGCAACCGAACGTCACGGCCTCGGCCGGTGTCCGGCAGGCCGGCGGGTGCGGGGAGGGTGTATCCCCGGAAAACTAATGGAAACTACATGAAACGGATATGGAAAAGAAAACTGAAAAGGATAAATATATGAAACGCTGGATCGTAATTCTGCTAACCGCCATGGCGGTAATGCTCACCGTCGACCTCTGTGCGCAGGATAGGCAGCGCGGTGTGGAAATTTCGGGTGGCACCGACCTCGTGAGCGGCTATGTATGGCGCGGTGTCTGGGAAGCGGGCGTGAGCCTTCAGCCCACGCTGGCACTGGCTGCCGGGAATTTTTCGGTGACCGCCTGGGGTTCGGTCGATTTTGCGACGACCTCCTACAAGGAGATGGACTTGACGATGGCTTATGCCCTCGGCCCCGTGACTTTCTCGCTGGCCGACCTTTACTGGGAAGGCGGCGCCGGTGACCGGGGCACAATCAGTCGTAACTATTTCCGTTTCGGTGCCGACTCCCCGCACCGTGTCGAGGCTGGGATAGCCTGGTGCATCTCGCCCAGGGTGCCCCTGACCCTGGCATGGAACACGGTACTGTTCGGCGCCGCGGATGTCGATGCCGCCGGCGACCGTGCCTATGCCACCTACATCGAGGCATCCTATCCTTTCGCCGTAAAGGGCATAGATATGAAGGCCGGCGTAGGCGTCGTACCGTGGAACGCCGTCGGCACCTATGGCATCGACCGCGATTTCTATGTGCAAAACGTCTTCGTCAATGCAGCGAAGGGCTGGACGGTAGCGGGGTCGTTGCAACTGGGACTTTTCACTTCGCTGAGCTGGAACCCGGCGGCCCAGGACGTTAATTTCGTGGGCGGAATATCGTTCCGCATGTGATTATGGACAAGGAAGGCAGTGTTCAGCGGTTCCTGGATCTGATCCGCCGCTCGCACCGGGGCAAGTTCAAAATCTACATCGGCATGAGTGCCGGGGTGGGTAAGAGTTACCGCATGTTGCAGGAAGCGCATCAGTTGCTCGACGCAGGCGTGGACGTCTGCATCGGATTTATCGAAACGCACGGCCGTGCCGAAACGGAAGCCCTCGTCGCAGGGCTTCCCCTCGTGCCGCGCCGCAGGCTCTTCTACAAAGGCAAGGAACTCGAGGAGATGGACACGCAGGCCATCCTGAACCTGCATCCCGAGATCGTGGTCGTGGACGAACTGGCGCACACCAATATCGAAGGCAGCGGCAATCCCAAGCGCTGGCAGGACGTGATGCAACTGCTCGATGCGGGGATCAGCGTCATCACGGCGGTCAACATCCAGCATATCGAGGGGCTGAACGAGTCCGTGCAGGAGATTACGGGCGTCGAGGTGCACGAGCGCGTGCCGGACAGCGTGCTGGCCATGGCCGACGAAGTGGTGAACATCGACCTCACGGCCGACGAACTGATCGACCGCCTGAAGGCAGGCAAAATCTATAAACCCGACAAGGTCGCTGCGGCACTCAACAATTTCTTCACGCAGGAGAACATCCTCCAACTGCGCGAACTGGCGCTCAAGGAGGTGGCGCTGCGCGTGGAGAAGAAGGTCGAGAACGAGGTCGCCGCAGGCGACAAGTGCCGCCACGACAGGTTGCTGGCCGTCATCGACTCCTCGGAAAAGCGGTCGCGCCGCGTGATCCGCAAGACGGCGCGCATGGCCACGCACATCAACACCTCGTTCGTCGTGCTCTACGTGCAGGGCGACCGCGAGGCCGCCGACCGGATCCCGCTGGCCAACCAGCGTTACCTGATCAACAACCTGAACCTCGCCACGGAGCTCGGCGGCGAAATCCGCCGGGTGCATTCCAACCGTCCGGTCGAGGCGATCCTCGAAACCTGCCGGGAACAAAAAATCAGTATCGTCTGCGTCGGGCGGCCCGAATTTTCATTATTTTCGCTGCTGAAGAACGCGATCGTGCTGCGTAGCCTGATCGGCCGCCTGTCGCGTATGAACATCGACCTTTTTATTATGTCATGACTATGAAAATACAAGGGAGGCTTACCCTGGGCATTGGCGTGCTGTTCGCCATGATCCTGTTGCTCGGCATCCAGTCGGTCAGCTATGTCCGCCAGCTTTCGCGCGCTACGGGCACCATCCTGGCCGACAACTATAATTCGCTGCAATACGCCGGGGACATGCTCCGTTCGCTGAACGACATCGGCCAGGATTCCGTCTCGCGGCACGCCCTGCGCCAGAGCCTGGCGCTCCAGCAGCAGAACATCACCGAAGTCAGCGAAAAGGAGCTTACGGCGGCCTTGCAGCAGCATGTCGCCAGCCTGAGCGACCCCGTCACCGAGGCCGAGATACAGACCGTGCGTGCCGACCTATACCGCATTATGGAGGTGAACATGGCGGCCATCCGGGCCAAGAGCTCGCAGGTCGAGGAGCGTGCCGACTATGTCATGTGGTGGCTGATCGTCGTGGCCGCCCTGTGCGCCCTGGTAGCGGGCGCCGTGCTGGTGTGGTTCCCGCGGATGGTGCTGCGTCCGATCGACGAGCTGAAGAAGGGGATCAAGGAGATCGCCAGCCATAATTACGGCAAGCGGCTCGACTTCACGGGCAACCGCGAGTTCGAATCCGTCGCCGAGTCGTTCAACAACATGGCGGCCAAGCTCGACGAGTACCGCCGCAGTTCGCTCGACGACCTGATGACGGCCAAGACGCGGATCGAGGCGATCGTCAATTCGCTCCACGAACCGATCATCGGTCTCGATCCCCGGAAGACCATCCTCTTCATGAACCGCGAGGCGCTGTCGGTGCTCAACCTGCCCGAAACCGTCATCGGGCGCGATGCCGCCGAGGTGGCGCTCGCCAACGACCTGCTCCGGCGCCTGCTGCGCGAGCTTTACGGCGAGAAGAAAAACGCCGGGCAGGAACCGCTGAAGATCTATGCCGACAACAAGGAGAGCTATTTCCAGATGGAAGATACGCCGCTCTACATCATGCCGGTCGGCAGCCGGGAGCAACAGTTCGTCGGCAACCTGATCGTCCTGAACAACATCACCAAGTACAAGGAGCTGGACTCGGCCAAGACCAATTTCATCTCGACGGTTTCGCACGAGATGAAAACTCCCATCTCGTCGATCCTGATGAGCCTGCAACTGCTCGGCGACAACCGTCTCGGGCCGCTCAACGAAGAACAGAAACAACTCGTGGGCAGCATCCGCGAGAGCAGCGACCGCCTGTTGAATATCACGGGCGAATTGCTCAACATGACGCAGGTCGAGTCCGGGAAACTCAGGCTCATGCCCAAGGTCGTGAAGCCTGTCGAGCTGATCGACTATGCGGTCAAGGCGACACAGGTGCTGGCCGAGCGTTTCCGCTGCTTCGTCGAGGTGGAGTATCCCGAGAAGATTTCGAAACTGTTCGTCGACAACGAAAAGATCGCATGGGTCATCACCAACCTCCTCTCCAACGCCATCCACCATTCCCCCGAGAATTCGCGCATCATCGTCGGGGCCGTGCAGCATGAAAAGGCGGTCGAGATTTTCGTGCAGGATTTCGGACGGGGCATCGACCCGCGTTACCATAAGAGCATTTTCGAGCGTTATTTCCGCGTGCCGGGTACCAAAGTGCAGGGCAGCGGGTTGGGGCTGGCCATCTCCAAGGAGTTTGTCGAGGCGCACGGCGGTACGATCTCGGTCGAAAGCGGGATCGGCAAGGGAAGCCGCTTTTCGATCCTGTTGCCGGCATAGCGCCCTGCCGGGGAGGCCCCTCACAGCGCGCCGAAGCCGCAGGCATCGTGCCTGCGGCTTCCCCGTTTTCGTTTGCCCGGACGGAATTGTCCGGTGTGGCGACGGCAGGCGGCAGCGGGAAAGAAATAAAATTCGCATTTTCCCCGGCTTTCTCCGTATTTATTTATTTTGCCTGTTGCAGACGGCCAATTACCGTAGAAAAAAGCTTGTTTAAAGTAAAAATTATTATCTTTGCGGGAGTACAGCACCAAACCAAATAATCATTGCGAATTATGGTCGATTCTTTTTTGGGACAAGCCGAAGAAGGCAATAAAACCGCTCTGCTGAAACTGCAGTTGATCGGACACTACATCATGGGAGGGGATTTCAGTATCACGGATCTGAGCCATGAAATGAACCTGTCGGTGCCGACGGTCACCAAACTGGTCAGCGAACTGATCGAAGAGGGCTTCGTGCACGATTTCGGGAAGCAGGGCACTGCCGGAGGGCGCCGGCCCAACATCTACGGATTGAACCCTTATGCAGGTTATTTCGTCGGTGTCGACATCAAGAAGGACATCATCACTCTGGCGATCATCAATTTCAAGGGGCAGGTCGTCGACATGCGCGATTGCGTGCCGTTCGTCATGGAAAATTCGGTGCAGGCGCTCGACCGGTTATGCGACGTGGTCAACGGGTTCATCGCCAAGAGCAAGATCGACCGTGCCAAGATTTTTTCGGTCGGCTTCAACCTCTCGGGGCGGGTCAATTCCAAGACCGGGTACAGTTACAGCTATTTCTTCGTCGAGGAGGAGCCGCTCACGATGCTGCTGGAGAAACGCCTGGGCTGCAAGGTCTATGTCGAGAACGATACCCGGGCGATGACCTACGGGGAGTACATGTGTGGCGTGGGTAACAACGAGGATACGATGATATTCGTCAATGCCAGCTGGGGTTTGGGCGTCGGGCTGGTCATCGACCGCAAACTGTTCTATGGCCGGTCGGGATTCTCGGGCGAGTTCGGGCATTTCCCGCTGCTCGACAACGAGGTGATCTGCCGGTGCGGCAAGCGCGGCTGCCTCGAAACCGGTGCCTCGGGCTCGGCCGTGCACCGTATATTCATGGAGAAGCTGGCGCAGAAGCGTGTTTCGATGCTTTCCGACAAGTACAATCGCGGCGAGCAGATCCTGTTGGAGGATATTCTCGAAGCGCTGGGACAGGAGGACGTGCTTGCCATCGAAGTCATGGAAACCGTCGGGCATACGCTCGGCAAGGCCATGGCGGGGCTCATCAACCTCTTCAATCCCGACCTCATCGTGCTGGGCGGGACGCTGGCCGTGGCCAAGGATTATATCATGTTGCCGCTTAAGAGTGCCATCAATAAATATTCGCTGCAACTCGTGAATAAGGATACTACCATAAAACTCAGTAAGTTGGGTGAAAAAGCTGGGGCCGTGGGCGCCTGTATGCTGAGCCGTAGCAAGATGCTGGGGCTGATGTAGTCCGGAACCAAAAAAATTAGCTATAAAGAGAAGTCCGTAGCCTTACGGACTTTTTTTTATACCCGTTATTGCCCGATATTACCTGTCACAAATGTTTTTTTTGGTCGATTAGAATAAAAAAGACTATAATATTGCCTCATTGTAAATTTATTTATTATATTTGCATAGAAAAACGATAAAATTTACTTTATTTTATGCAAACTATAAAATCCCGTCTGATATGAAAACTTCGAGTCGAAGGAATTTTCTTAAGAAAGTAGCTGTGACGGCGGCTTCGGCTGTCGCCGTCCCCGGACTGGTCAAGGCAGCTTCGGAGTTGGGTGCAGAAGGGATGGACGATGCCCTGGCCGCATCCGCTCCGGGGCACGGCGGGCTGATCGTCCCCAAGGGGGAGGGGTTGCGCATCACGGGTACGTTCCTCGACGAAATCTCGCACGACATCCCGCACCAGAACTGGGGCGAGAAGGAGTGGGACGCCGATTTCCGCCATATGAAGTCGATCGGCATCGATACGGTGATCGGGATTCGCTCGGGCTACCGCAAGTTCATCACCTACCCTTCGCCCTACCTGCTCAAAAAAGGGTGTTACATGCCGTCGGTCGACCTGCTCGACCTGTTCCTGCGCCTGGCCGGCAAGTACGGCATGAAGTTCTACTTCGGGCTTTACGACTCGGGCGAATACTGGGACACGGGCGACATGTCGCATGAGGTCGAACATAACAAATATGTAATCGACGAGGTGTGGAACATGTACGGCCGCAAATACGAGAGTTTCGGCGGCTGGTACCTGAGCGGCGAGATCAGCCGTGCCACCAAGGGTGCCATCGGGACGTTCCATGCCCTGGGCAAACAGTGCAAGGAGGTTTCGGGCGGGCTGCCCACCTTCATCTCGCCGTGGATCGACGGCAAGAAGGCGGTGATGGCCAGCGGGAGCAAACTGACCAAGGAGCAGGCTGTTTCCGTCGAGCAGCACGAATGCGAATGGGACGAGATATTCGACGGGATTCACGATGTGGTGGATGCCTGTGCGTTTCAGGACGGGCATATCGACTACGACGAGCTGGATGCGTTCTTTGCGGTCAACAAACGCCTGGCCGACAAGTACGGCATGCAATGCTGGACCAACGCCGAGTCGTTCGACCGCGACATGCCCATCAAATTCCTGCCCATCAAGTTCGACAAGCTGCGCATGAAGCTCGAAGCCGCCATGCGTGCGGGCTACGACAAGGCCATCACATTCGAATTTTCGCATTTCATGAGCCCCCAGTCTGCATACCTGCAGGCCGGGCATCTCTTCGACCGTTACAAGGAATACTTTAACATCCGTTAGCCGATGAAATCACAGACGAATACGGGATATGTGGCATTCCTGTCACTGGTAGCCGCCATAGGCGGGATTTTGTTCGGGTACGACACGGCGGTCATTTCGGGTACGATATCCGGTGTGGCCTCGCAGTTCTCGCTGGACGCCATGCAGCAGGGATGGTTCGTTGGGTGTGCGCTCGTCGGTTCGATCGGCGGCGTGGCCGTGGCCGGAGTGCTGAGCGACCGTTTCGGGCGCAAGCTGACGATGTTGCTGTCGGCCGTGCTGTTCACCGTTTCGGCCGTCGGCTGTGCCGTCAGTGCCGACTTCACGCAACTGGTCGTTTACCGCATCGTGGGCGGCGTGGGCATCGGCGTGGTGTCGATCGTTTCGCCGATGTATATTTCCGAGGTCGCCGTGGCGCGCTGGCGCGGGACACTCGTGTCGCTTTACCAGCTGGCCATCACGGTCGGGTTCCTGGCGGCCTACCTCGTGAACTTCCAGATACTCAAATCGGCCGAAACGGCCGCCTACGCCTCCCCGTGGATGCAGAAGATATGGGTTACGGAGTTGTGGCGCGGCATGTTCGGTGCCGAAACGCTGCCTGCGTTGCTCTTCTTCACCGTTATATTCTTCATTCCCGAAAGCCCCCGCTGGCTCGTGCTGCGCGGCCGCGACGTGCGTGCGCATGCCGTTTTGCAGCGTATCTACCGTTCGTCGGAAGCCGCCGACGAGGAGATCGCTGCCGTTCACGGCACGGCTTCCGCTTCGTCGAAGTCCGAATGGCGCGTGCTGTTCGAGCCGGGTATCCGCAAGGCGGTCGTCATAGGCGTTTTCATCGCCATCCTGGGGCAGTTCATGGGCGTGAACGCCGTGCTGTACTACGGCCCGACGATCTTCGAAAATGCAGGGCTGTCGAGCGGCGATTCGCTCTTCTCGCAGGTGCTCGTGGGTGTGGTCAACATGCTGACCTCGGTGCTGGCGCTTGTCATCATCGACCGCGTGGGACGCAAACAACTGGTCTACTGGGGTGTGTCGGGCATGATCGTTTCGCTGCTCTGCATCGGGTTCTATTTCATGTGCGGCGCGGCGCTGGGATTGCCCAGCGTATTCCTGCTGGTGTTCTTCCTGGCCTATATTTTCTGCTGCGCCGTTTCTATCTGCGCCGTGGTGTGGGTGCTGCTCTCGGAGATGTACCCCACCCGGGTGCGCGGGCTGGCGATGTCGATCGCCGGGCTTGCGCTGTGGGTGGGCACCTACCTCATCGGGCAGCTGACGCCCTGGATGCTCGAAAACCTTACGCCCGCCGGCACGTTCTTCCTCTTCGCGGCGATGTGCGTCCCCTATATGTTGATTATCTGGCGTGCCGTTCCCGAAACCACGGGGCGCTCGCTTGAAGAAATAGAGAAATACTGGCAAAAAAATGAATAACACGAATAATGAATCCGGTGCTGTGCGCATTCAGGCCGGAGACCTCCGTCGTCTGGATCACCTCCGGGACATCAATTTAACAACCGACACTATGGATTTTCAGAAACTGGCCGGCGAGTATAAGTCGGAGCTGCTGGACAGCGTCCTGCCGTTTTGGCTCGAACACTCCCAGGATAAACAATACGGGGGG
>OKSG01000473.1_pt1 | contig 15196 bp, 10 predicted proteins | sample 1606411 | NCBI WGS metagenome assembly OKSG01 (sample SAMEA3879586, study PRJEB24766) | human gut metagenome | biome: human-associated habitat; feature: feces | place: USA | collected 1985/1987
TGGAAGGAGGTGCGTGAGACGGCTTCGTCGGCATGGCACCGGAAACAGATGTTTTACCGTTCGGGGGCTTATGAACAGGCGGCGGAAGTCTATGCGGAGATATACGAAGACATGAAATGGAATGCCCGCTATCTGTTTGAATACGGTCATGCACTGCACAAACTGCACAGAAATGAGGAATCGAATGTGGTTATGAAGGAGGCGTTGAAGGTGAGCGGCGACCCGATGATACTGAACATAATAGGCAAGAACGAGCAGGAGGCGGGTAATTATGCAGAGGCGGAATATTGGCTGATTCGTTCCACCCATCGGCTGCCGGGCAGAATCTATCCTTATTTTCTGTTGGCAAAGCTATATGCGGAACCGGGGTTTTATCAACGGCAAAAACTGGAACAGGCCGCAAGGATGGTAATGGAGAAAGAGCCGAAGGTGCAATCCACGGCCATCAGGCAAATGAGGGAGGAAATAAAGAAATTACTTTGATATTCCTATTTGTACTGAATTGTATAAATGCCTAAAAAAGAAAATTTAACAAAAAAAGAAGAGGGAAAATGAGTTTTATTCAAATATAATATTTTTATTTGTCTTTTAAACAAGAATAACATGACTATGAAATTACACATATTGGCTTATGGGCTGGTGCTGGCCACTACAGTGGCAGCTTGTTCTGATGAAAAAAAAGATTCTAAGGAAAAAGAAGGTGTGGAAACTGTATTGCCCTCATTGCCCAATGAGGTGACGGTGGTGCCGCTGGAAAAACGAGTATTCAATCATGAACTGATCAGTAATGGGAAGGTTACGGCAAAGGATTATGCCGACTTGTATTTTCGCACTGCAGAAGTAGTGGCCCATGTTTGGGTGAAAAATGGAGATGTGGTGCGTAAAGGGCAGAAAATAGCAGAACTTGATTTGTTTAAGTTGAATAATACGTTGGCACAGCAGAAAAATGGATTGGCCCAGTCCACACTGGAGATGCAGGATGTATTGATAGGACAGGGGTATGCACCCGATAATTTGAAAGCTGTGCCGGCCGATGTATTGGAATTGGCAAAAGTAAAAAGTGGTTATGAGCAAAGTAAAGCCCAATATGAGTCTGCCAAATATGATGTGGAACAAGCTACACTGGTGGCACCTTTCGATGGTGTTGTTGCCAATCTCTTCGAAAAAGAACATAACATTCCAAAAACGTCAGAAGCTTTTTGCCGGGTAATTAACGCCGGTACGATGGAAGTTGATTTCACTGTGCTTGAAAGTGAGTTGCCTCTGATTAAGGTAGGGGATAAAGTGGAAGTGACTCCTTATGCTTCCGCTGCCGGTGTACGTCAGGGAAGTATCAGTGAAATCAATCCGCTGGTGGATGAAAATGGTATGGTGCGTGTAAAGGCGCGGGTGAATGGAGGCAATAAACTCTTTGACGGGATGAATGTCAGAGTCAGTGTGAAGCGTTCGGTAGGAGAGCAGTTGGTGATTCCTAAAACGGCTGTTGTTCTGCGTTCGGGCAAGCAGGTGGTATTTACGCTGAAAGACGGTAAGGCTATGTGGAATTATGTGCATACAGGGCTGGAAAATATGGAAGAGTATACCATCACAGACGGTCTGGAGGAAGGAATGGAAGTGATAGTCACCGGTAATGTAAATTTGGCTCATGAAGCTCCTGTCAAGGTAATTAAGAATTGAGAATTGTCATTCTGAATGAATTGAAGAATCTGAAAAGAATTAGCAAATGGTAAAGTTCTTATTACAACGCCCTATAGCCGTGCTGATGGCGTTCACTGCCTGTTTTATTATCGGGCTGGTGACGTATTTCTCATTGCCGGTATCTTTGTTGCCTGACATCGCTATTCCCCAAATTACCATTCAGGTGTCGGGAGAAAACTCTTCGGCGCGTGAGTTGGAGAATACAGTCGTTACACCGGTGCGCAGACAATTATTGCAGGTGGCGGGATTGAGAGAAATAAAGTGAGACTCGTGACGGTGCAGGTGTTATCCGCATGGAGTTCGAGTTTGGTGTCAATACGGATTTGGCGTTTATAGAGGTCAATGAAAAGATTGATGCTGCCATGAACAGCCTGCCCAAAGAGGTGGCGCGTCCTAAAGCAATAAAGGCAAGTGCAACGGATATTCCGGTTTTCTATCTGAACATGACACTGAAGAATGACCGGCCTTATGAGGGCACGAATGAGCAACAGTTTCTGGATATGTGCGAACTGGCGGAAAATGTGGTCAAACGCCGCATCGAACAGTTGCCTGAGGTAGCGATGGCTGATATTACAGGTGTCCCCGGAAAATTACTTCAGATAGTTCCCGATAAAGATAAACTGGCCATGACGGGTATCACGGTGGAGGATATCGAGAATGCATTGGCTTCCAATAATGTGGAGCCGGGAAGTATGTTGGTAAGGGATGGGTATTATGAATATAATATCCGTATTGCTACGTTGCTACGTACCACCGAAGATGTGAAGAATATATATATCCGTAAGGGAGACCGTATTTTGCAATTGAAGGAACTTTGCAAAGTGGATGTCGTATCACAAAAAGAAAGCGGGCTATCCGTTGCCGGAGGTAAAAAAGCGGTTACTCTGGCTATCATAAAGCAGAGTGACGAGAATATGGATGAAATGAAGGAGAAGTTGAAAGAAACGACCGATTATTTTGCTTCTCTTTATCCTGATATTGAGTTCAGTATAAGCCGTAACCAGACGGAATTGTTGGATTATACCATTTCCAATTTGCAACAGAATTTGTCTTTAGGATTCTTGTTTATTTTCATTGTTGCCATATTGTTCTTGGGAGATATCCGCTCGCCGTTGGTTATCGGTATCAGTATGGTGACCTCTATTGTCATTACTTTTTTCTTTTTCTATTTCTGCCATGTTTCATTGAATGTTATCTCATTGTCGGGCTTGATTTTGGCTGTGGGTATGATGATTGACAGCTCTATCATTGTGACGGAGAATATTTCTCAATATCGGGAGCGGGGATATTCATTGAAGCGGTCATGTGCTGTGGGAACTACGGAAATGATTACTCCGATGTTGAGTTCGTCACTGACTACCATTGCTGTCTTCCTGCCGTTGATATTTATGAGCGGGATTGCAGGTGCTATCTTTATGGACCAGGCTTTCTCCATCACAGTGGGATTGATGATTTCGTATGTCACCGGTATTATGCTTTTACCTGTGCTTTATCTGTTATTCTATAGATTAGGCATACGGAGCAAAAGCTTCTTGTCCAAGAGATTTGATAATCTGTTGAAAAACGAATGGCTGGAGGGTTTTTATGATAAAGGTATCGATTGGGTGTTTTCTCATAAGAAAATTAGTCTGTTGGGCACTTTGGCCACTTTGCCTGTTTGTGTGTTCTTCTTTTATTTTATGGAAAAGGAAAGGATGCCGGAGATAGACCAGAACGAACTGATAATGCGTATCGAATGGAATGAAAATATTCACGTGGACGAGAATAATCGGCGGGTGGATGAGCTGATGAAACTGACAGATGATAAGGTGACTGAACATACGGCTTATGTGGGTATGCAGGATTACATATTGAATGGAGGAAGTGAGTTGTCTTCAACCGAAGCGGAACTTTATTTTAAGACCGGGACACCCACAGAGATACTTCCATTGCAGGATTTGTTGACGAAGGAAGTGGAAGAGAAATATCCTTTGGCTGTGATATCTTTTTCTCCTCCCGAAACTATTTTTGAGAAGTTGTTTGTGACAGGGGAGGCAGATATCGTGGCAGAGCTTCATGCTGCCAATAAATCAAAAGCTCCCGAAGCCGAGCAATTACAGCAGTTGGAAAAGAACGTTATTCAGGCAACGGGAATGACTCCGACGGGTATTGCTTTCCGTAATCAGTTGAATTTGGTGGTGAACCGGGAAAAGTTGCTGTTGTATAACATTGCTTACGAGGAACTGACCAGGGTGTTGCGCACTGCTTTTAAAGAAAACAAAGTGTCTACCTTGCGTTCTTACCAGCAATATTTGCCTATCGGCATTGCCGGAGAAGAAAAAAGCGTGAACCGTATTCTGAATGAAACTTTGGTTCAAACTCAGCCTGATAAGAACAGACAGGTGAATTATATTCCGCTGAGTGAGCTGGTATCGATTGTTCCGGCTGAGGATTTGAAGAGTATTACGGCCGGTAAGAACGGAGAGTATATTCCGTTGAGCTTTTATGATGTTGAAAACCCTACACGACTTATGAAGGAAGTGAAGGAAACGGTTAAAGAAAAGAATGAGTGGGAAGTGGATTTCTCAGGCAGTTTCTTTTCGAATGAAAAGATGATGGGAGAACTGACTGTTATTCTGTTTGTGTCGCTCTTGTTGATGTACTTTATCTTGTGTGCACAGTTCGAGAGTTTCTTGCAGCCGCTCATCGTGCTGTTGGAGATACCGGTAGATACAGCTTTTGCATTGATTACCTTATGGGTGTTTGGACATACGCTGAATTTGATGTCGGCTATCGGTATTATTGTAACTTGCGGTATTGTGGTGAATGACTCTATTCTGAAACTGGATACTATTAACGAGTTGCGTAAAACCGGAATACCTTTGGTTGAGGCTATCCATATTGCCGGTAAGAGACGTTTGAGAGCTATTATCATGACGTCGTTGACTACTATTTTTGCAATGGTGCCATTGTTGTTTACTTCGGATATGGGATCGGAATTGCAAAAGCCATTGTCTATTGCCATGATTGGTTCGATGGTAGTGGGAACATTGGTCAGTTTGTTCATTATTCCTTTGATATATTGGTTTATTTATAGAAAACATGATAAAAATGAAGTACGTTAGTATATGGATCATAGGCTGTCTTTTATCGGTTGGCGTAAAGGCACAGCAGACGGTGAAATTGGATTTGCAGCATACGATAGAGATTGCGAATGACAGTTCGTTGTCGGCATTCAGATATCAAAATATGTATTTATCGGGTTATTGGGAATTCAGAACCTATAAAGCGAATCGCCTTCCCAGTTTGACACTCGACCTGACTCCGGCAAAGTATTACCGGTATATCACTCAGCGTTATGACTCTAATGAGGATATGGACGTATATCGTGAACAGCAGATGTTCAGTGCCGGTGGCGGACTGAGCATTAGGCAGAATCTGGATTGGACAGGCGGTACTTTCTATATAGATTCGCAACTTGACTTTATGCGCAACTTCGGTGATACGAAATCTACCCAATATTCCAGTGTGCCTATCCGGGTGGGCTATCAGCAGAGCTTATTGGGGTATAATGCATTTCGTTGGGACCGTAAGATTGAACCGCTGAAATATGAAAAGGTAAAGAAACAATTCATTTATAATACGGAGACCGTGTCAGAGGAGGCTGTCACTTACTTCTTTGCATTGGCAATGGCTCAAGCCGACTATCAATTGGCTAAAGAGAATGTGTCCTCCAGTGATACCTTGTATAGTATCGGACTGCAACGCCATAAAATAGCAGCCATTTCACGTGCGGATTTATTGACCCTTGAATTGGATAAAGTGAATGCGCATAACACTTTGGAAAATGCACAGATAGCGCTGAAACGTGCTATGTTCTCATTGGCTTCTTTTCTGAATCTGGATAAGAATACGACTATCGAATTGTCTTTACCCGGTCGCCCTGCCGCCATGGAGATTCCGGTAGATGTGGCTCTGGCTAAAGCAAAAGAGAACAATCCGTCTTTCTTGGAGCAACGCCAGAATATTTTGGAAGCAGAACAGAATGTGAATAAGACCAAGGTGGAATCTCGTTTTAATGCCAGCCTGAATGCCAGTGTCGGATTCAATCAGGTAGCAGATAAGTTCGGAGATGCCTACCGCCACCCTTTGCAACAGGATTTGGTGTCGGTGAGTGTTTCTATTCCATTGGTGGACTGGGGAGTAAGAAAAGGAAAATACAATATGGCAAAGAATAACCTGAATGTGGTAAAGATTGCCGCACGTCAGGAAGAGCTTAGTGTGGAAGAAGAGGTGATAATGACCGTAAGTGATTTCAATATCCAGCAGCGCCTGATTGCCAGTGCCGAAGAAGCATTGGACTTGGCGGTGATGGCGTATGAACAGACACGCCAACGCTTCATTATCGGCAAAGCGGATGTAAACAGTCTGACTCTTTCATTAAATCGCCAACAAGAAGCACAGAAGAATTATATTTCGGCTTTACAGAATTATTGGTTGAATTATTATAAGATACGGAAACTGACATTGCACGACTTTGCTTCGGGATTTTCATTATCTGATAAGTTTGATTTTAATGTAGGTATGTATCGATGAGCAACTCTCGTACTTTATCTTCGTTTACGCTGATAGTCACTTTTGTCTGTTTGGCGTTGATAGGTTTGGCTTTGGTTCCGTTATTGCCGGTCAAACTGGCACCGTCGCGTGTTTTGCCGGGGTTCACTATTTCATTTAGAATGCCGGGTAATTCATCGCGGGTGATAGAGGCTGAGGTGACCAGCAAACTGGAATCGATGCTGGCAAGGGTAAACGGAATAAAAAATGTAATATCTACTTCTGATAATGGAGGAGGAAGTATAACGCTGGAACTGGATAAGCATGCGGATATTGATGCTGCCCGTTTTGAAGTGTCAACCATTATCCGCCAAACGTGGGCGCAGTTGCCTGACGGAGTCAGCTATCCTCAGATTAGTACCCGCCGTTCGGATGATAAAGCATCGAGGCCATTTATGACATATACTCTCAATGCGCCCTCTAATCCTATCTTGATTCAAAACTATGCCGAAGAGAACATAAAACCGGTGCTGGGACAATTGGCGGGTGTATATAAAGTAGAATTGAATGGGGCTACTCCGATGGAGTGGCAATTGGAATATGACAGTGAACAGTTGTCTCGCTTGGGAATAACACTGGGAGACGTGCAGGTTGCCATCAACCGTCATTACGAGAAAGAATTTCTGGGTATTTGTTCTATAGAGAAGGGGCCGGATGATAAGGACTGGATTCGGGTGGTGCGCACTGCTACAGGCAAGGAAACGGAGTTTGAGCCCGATGCCATCAAACTGGAGACAGGAGATGGAACGGTGGTCACATTGGATAAGTTGATAAAAGTAAAGCATGTGGAAGAACAGCCACAGAGCTATTACCGCATCAACGGATTGAATTCCATCTATCTTTATATTACGGCTGAGGAAACGGCAAATCAGCTGGAACTGAGCCGTCAGGTAAAAGACCGTATGGCGGAATTGCAGGCAAAGATGCCGGCCGGATATGAGGTACATATCGGTTATGATGCCACGGAGTATATTCAAAAGGAATTGGATAAAATTTATTTCCGTACCGGACTGACTGTGCTGATTTTATTGCTGTTTGTTGCATTGATTACCCGCAATTTGCGTTATCTGTTTCTGATAGTAACCAGCTTGACTATCAACATAGCCGTAGCTGCTATTTTCTATTATATCTTCGGACTGGAAATGCAGCTTTATTCTTTGGCCGGTATTACCATTTCTCTCAACTTGGTGATAGACAATACTATTGTCATGACCGATCATATTTTGCATCGTAGGAATCTGAAAGCATTTGTCTCTGTGCTGGCTGCTACTTTAACTACCATCGGAGCATTGGTTATTATTTTCTTCCTTGATGAAAAGATTCGGTTGAACTTGCAGGATTTTGCGGCTGTGGTAATTATAAATCTGGCTGTTTCATTGTTTGTAGCCTTGTTCTTTGTTCCTTCCATGATTGACAAGATTAAGTTGGAGAAGAAAAAGACGAAGAAGCACAGACGCACTTGGATGAAGCGTTTTGCGGTTTATTTTACTCGCTTCTATCAGGGATTTATTTATTACTTGTGCCGCTTTAGGGTGCCGGCCTGTATTTTATTGGTATTGGGCTTTGGCCTGCCTGTCTTTATGTTGCCCGATAAGATGGAAGGGGAGGGGACATTTGCGGAATATTATAATAAGGTATTCGGCAACTCCACTTATAAAGAGAAAGTAAAACCGATAGTCGACAAGGCATTGGGAGGCAGTTTGCGTCTGTTTGTTGAGAAAGTATACGGAAGTACATTGGAGCAAATGAATGCATTGGTCAAGAAGATGGAAACTTACTTGAGCGATTTTAAGGAAATCAGGCAGTTCCAGACAGCTATATATAGCGCACGGCAGGCAAACTTACAGATTTACTTTACGAAAGAAGTGGAACACAGTGGCTTCCCTTATACATTGAAGTCTAATATTATCAGTAAAGCTTTGACGCTGGGAGGAGGAAGCTGGGGAGTATATGGTTTGCAAGACCAGGGCTTCAACAATGATGTGCGCGAGAGTGCCGGAAGTTTCCGGGTGAAGATGTATGGTTATAATTATGATGAGTTGGCTTATTGGGGAGACCGTTTGAAAGAGAAACTTTTGGAGCATCGTCGAATAAAAGAGGTGATTATCAATTCTGAATTCTCATGGTGGAAGGATGATTACAGCGAATTCTACCTTGACTTGAACAGGGAAAGGATGGGCAAGGAGAATATTACGGCTACACAGTTATTCAATGCTTTGGGACCTGTGTTCGGGCGTGATATTTATTGCGGAAGTGTTTTGTTTGAAAATCAGGCTGAATGGCTGAAGCTGTCTTCCATGCAAGGGCAGCAATATGATGTGTGGGGGCTGGTAAATGTTCCTTTGATGATAAACGGACACTCTTATAAATTAGCTGATTTTGCAACGGTAGAGAAAGGGCAGTCTCCGCAGAAGGTGGCAAAAGAAAATCAGCAGTATCGTTTGTGCCTGCAATATGAGTATATAGGTTCTTCCGAGCAGGGAAGAAAGTTGTTGAAGAAGGATTTGGAAGCCTTTAATAAGATATTGCCGATGGGATATACGGCAGAGGATGAGCAGGAACGGTGGTCATGGGGGAAGAAGGACAATGCACAATATGCATTGCTCTTGATTGTGATTGCAATCATTTTCTTTACCACCGGCATTTTGTTTAATTCGCTCAAACAACCGTTGGCTATTATTTTTGTGATTCCTATTTCGTATATTGGTGTGTTTTTGACTTTCTATCTTTTTGGCTTAAACTTCGACCAGGGTGGTTTTGCATCTTTCGTATTGTTATGCGGTATAACGGTAAATGCAAGTATTTATATATTGAATGAGTATAACTCCATCCGCAAACGTTATCCGCTGCTTTCGGACGTGCAAGCGTATACTAAAGCATGGAATTCAAAGATTATTCCTATTTTCCTGACTGTTGTGTCTACTATTTTGGGATTTATTCCTTTCATGATAGGTCAGGGAAAAGAGGCCTTTTGGTTTCCGTTAGCAGCCGGAACGATTGGAGGACTGATTGCTTCTATATTGGGCATTTTCATGTTTTTGCCTATATTCTCTTTGAAGAAACAGAAAAAAATGAAGTCTGAATAAAATGAAGAAATAAAAATAATATTGTATGGTTGTTGCAATTCATTACTTATTGTAGAATAAGAGACGTAATGCCTTCTTCTTATATTTAGTATTAATAAATTTTACCCATTTCAAACACATACGTCTGCACGGAACTATACATACGTTCGCATGGGGCTACACATACGTATGTGTAGGGCTATACATACGTATGCATGGAGTTATGCATACGTCCGTGTGGCACAACGAATCGGAAAGAAGATTAGTATGAAATTATTTGGTGGTATTATCGGGTAGTTGTAATATTGTATGCGTTTAAGCTTATTATAAAAAAAACAAAAGTTATGTATATGGTAGAGAAGAGCGGCAAGTTGTTATGTCGTATAGTTCTTATTATGTTGTTGTTCGTCCTGTGTTTTTGTGCATCTTGTGGTCATAAAGAGGCAAGATATGCATTGGATATGGCAGAAAAACGAATGTGGGATGAACCGGATTCTGCTTTAAAAGTATTGGAGTCTATCGTTATGCCGGAAGATTTGGAGGGAAAAGAGCTGGCAGATTATGCATTGTTGTTGACACAAGCGCAATATCGTTCCAATATTGTCGCTACTTCGGATTCATTGATTAATATCGCTGTCGGGTATTATCAGGATAAAGATGTGGAAAAAAGAACGGCCTCATTATTATATAAAGGAGGAGTATTAAAAGATATGGGTAAAGATGAAGATGCTATGTTGGTCTATAAAGAAGCGGAAAGTTATATTCCAAGAATAAAAGATAATAGGATTGTGACATTAATTTACATGGGATTGGGGTATTTGAATCAAAAGAATAGAAACTATGCTTTATCAATCGATTATTTTAAGAAGTCTGTAGCGGTTAACATTGTTCCAAAGCAGGTATTGTCATGGAAAGTAAGCAGTATAATGAATCTTGCTAATATATCATATTATTGGGGAAATAGAGATGATGCTGATTTGTATTATTCTCAATTATTGGATATGGTACCTTTGGTCGATTCTATGCTTCAGACAAAAATATATTATAATTATGGAATCTATAAAAGTAAGGAAAAAGAATGGGCGGAAGCTGAGAAGTATGTGCGTAAGGCGTTAGATAATGCGTCGGGAGACGTATCATATAGAGCTATGCTTTTATTAGCCAATTTATATAGCCGGACAGGACGTGACGGGGAAGTTGATAGTTTGTGTCAGTATGCGTTAAAAACATCGGAGCCGGCAGTAAAGGCTCGCATTTATTATTTCTTGTATGAGGAAAATGTGGCAAGAAAGGAATACGAAGATGCTGTTACCTATTTATCGCATTATGTATTATTGTCGGATACTTTGCGTTCTCAAATAAATCGGTCTGAATATTTGGAAATACAAAAGAAATATGATCAAGTAGTATTATTGAATAAGAATGTAGAGATACATAATCATTGGTATCTTACTATTATAATATCGACCGTTATAATTGTTGCGCTGATTGGAATACATTATTTGGTGTTGTCTATAAATAGAAAGAAAAAAGAAAAGTTATTATTGAAAAGCAAACAGGAAAAAGTGGAGCTGCAAGAAAAGATTGATGCCTGTCAAACTAAGATAGCGGAGGATGAAACGATGCACAATGAGGAAAAAGAAAAATTGCAGATGCAGATCACTCAATTGGAAGCGGAAAAAGAGCAAAAAGATATTAGTATTCGTCGGTTGGAAATCATTTGCAAATCGAAAGATAAGGATATTCCGTTGGAGTATATTGAAGCTTTGGAAATGATAATGAAACTGAAGTCTAAAGAACAGGCTTCCTATAATCCGGCAGTGGATAGGGAGAAATTGCATATTTGGTTGGATTTGGTTTATGATGATTTTGCCGGCCGTTTGCTGGAAAAGTATCAGTTGACCGGGCGGGAAAGGGATGTGTGTTATTTGAAAGCTTTGGATTTTTCCGATGATGAAATCTCTGAATTATTAAAGATACAATTGCGTTCGGAAGAACGATGGATTTATCGTATATGTGAGAAATTCGGGTTTCCCAAAGGTAGTAAAGATGATTTCGCTGCTTATATTGCAGATTTTAAGAAAAGAAGATAGGTGTTTTATTCAGGTTTTGTCGCAAAAAAGAGTGCTGCATTGAAATATAATGCTGATAATCAGTGAAAGTAAATGTCGCAAATCAGTTGGACGATTGTTTGGATTATTGTGGGGCTCTTTCTAAATTCGCAATGTAATAAAAACATTTGTTATGAAAAACGTATTGATAACTATCTTTTTTATCTTGTCTTTTGCACCTATGTTTGCGCAAACAGTTCCTGAAAAGGAAATTGATTTTGAGGGAAGTTTTATTATGGACGATGCCAGATCTGCTTCTCTGCCGATAGAGGCTTATCTTCAAGATACACAAGTTGTCATTACTTTTTATGTGGACCTTTCCGATGCTACGGTGACGATTGCATCAGAAGAAAATAATCAGGAAATGGAAGAACGTACTATTTCATTTATTGATTCCGCTCCGGAGGTTTTTAATATAAGTGGTTACTCAAAAGGTACTTATATTATAACTATAACGACACCGCGAGGTACGTATTTAAGTGGCTTATTCAGAATTGAATAGCCACAAAGTGAAGCATGTAAGCTCATCATTACTTCTCTTCATGTTTTTCTGTCTTCTTTTTACTTGTAAAGAGGCTGAAAAGGGGAAGAATACACGTTTGGTTAAAGTGTGGGAAGGGAAAGCCGATGCTTTCCCTTCCTGTTTTATTTGTACTATTCAGGAGATTGATGCCATACATTTATGGAAAAAGTAGAAAGAAATCTCAATTTTATAAAGAGGAATAAAATAAAATGTTTTATTTTGCAGGTCAATAAACATTCTAATACTTACATATCATGTTAACTCAAATTATCAATGGTAAGATATTTACCCCGCAGGGTTGGCTGGACGAAGGTTCGGTGTTGATGCGGGATAATAAAATACTGGAAGTTACCAACTGTGATTTAGCGCTGATTGGCGCCAATCTGATTGATGCCAAAGGCATGTATATTGTCCCCGGATTTGTATGTATGCACGCTCATGGGGGCGGTGGTCACGATTTTACAGAGTGTACGGAAGAGGCATTCCGCACAGCTGTCAAAGCACATCAGAGACACGGTGCCACCAGTATTTTCCCGACATTGTCATCTTCTCCTTTTTCAGAGATTCGTAAAGCTGTAAGTATATGCGAAAAGCTGATGAAAGAAAAAGACAGTCCGGTATTGGGACTTCATGTGGAAGGGCCTTACCTGAATCCTAAGATGGCAGGTGGGCAGTTTGCCGGTAAGGTGAAAAATCCGGATAAAGAAGAATATACTTCATTGTTGGATGAAACAAATTGTATCAAGCGCTGGGATTCATCTCCTGAGTTGCCGGGTGCTTTGGAATTTGCCGGCTACCTGAGATCCAAAGGGATAGTGGCTGCCATTTCTCATACCGAAGCCGAATATGACGGTATCAAAGCTGCTTATGAAGCCGGATATACTCATGCGGCTCATTTTTACAATGCAATGCCGGGATTTCATAAACGCCGTGAATATAAGTATGAAGGAACGGTGGAAAGTGTCTATCTGACAGATGGAATGACTATCGAACTTATTGCTGACGGAATTCATTTACCATCTACTATCTTGCGGTTGGCTTATAAGCTGAAAGGAGTGAGCCATACCTGCCTGGTAACCGATGCGCTGGCTTATGCTGCTGCCGAAGGAGTTGAAATAACTGACCCGAATGTGATTATTGAGGATGGTGTATGCAAGATGGCAGACCGTTCTTCGCTTGCCGGAAGTATTGCTACAATGGATGTATTGGTACGTACGATGGTCAAAGCAGGCATTCCTTTGGGTGATGCCATCAATATGGTTTCGGAAACACCGGCACGCATCATGGGAGTAGATGATAGAAAGGGAACATTGCAAAAAGACAAAGATGCCGATTTGTTGGTTTTAGACCGTGATTTGAATATCCGTGCTGCATGGGCAATGGGCAATTTGATAGAAGGAACGAATACATTGTTCTGAATATACTTTTTAAATACTTTAGGGAAGATGTCTAAACAGTTCGAAGTAATTGTTTAGGCATCTTTTTTAGTTTTAGTAGTCATAATCAATGGGAAAATTACTACATTTGCAATTTGTAGAATTGAAAACTCAAACAATAAAATCGATATGAACGAAGCGATTAGACAAGACGTGAAGAAAGCCTGTGAGGTAATGCAGAAAGGCGGGATAATTCTTTATCCTACGGATACCATCTGGGGAATAGGTTGCGATGCAACCAATGCAGAAGCTGTGAAGCGTGTGTATGATATCAAGAAACGAGCAGACAGCAAGGCAATGCTGGTATTGGTAGACAGTTCGGTGAAAGTCGATTTTTATGTACGGGATGTACCGGCAGTTGCGTGGGATTTGATAGATTATGCTACCAAACCGCTGACTATTATCTATGACGGTGCTCGTAATTTGGCCGAAAATCTGTTGGCGGAAGATGGCAGCGTTGGCATTCGTGTAACAGGTGAGGCGTTCTCAAAAGAGCTTTGTTTCCGTTTTCGCAAAGCAATCGTATCTACTTCCGCAAACATCAGCGGTCAGCCTTCACCTGCTAATTTCAGTGAAATAAGCGAGGAAATAAAACAAGCGGTAGACTATATTGTCGGTTATAGGCAAGATGAAGTCGGACATCCGAAACCTTCCGCTATTATTAAGCTGGGTAAAGGAGGAGAAGTGAAGATTATAAGAGAATAAGAAAGAGAGAATGGATGCTTTAATAGAAGATAAGAAGAGCTTATTGCAGCGCTTTATTCTGTGGCGCGAAAAAAGGATAAAGGAAAAACATTTCATTCTGATACTGAGCTTTCTGGTAGGTATTTTTACTGCACTGGCAGCATGGTTCCTGAAGTTTTTGGTAGAATGGATTAAGGAATTCCTGACAGAGAATTTTGACTCAACAGGGGTGAACTGGTTATATTTGGTGTATCCTGTGGTGGGTATCTTTTTGACAGGCTTATTCATACGTCATATTGTGAAGGATGATATCAGTCATGGTGTGACAAAGATTCTTTATGCTATTTCGCGACGTCAGAGCCGTATCAAACGGCATAATACCTGGTCATCGGTGATTGCGAGTGCCATTACTATCGGTTTTGGTGGTTCGGTGGGAGCTGAGGCGCCTATCGTGCTGACCGGTTCTGCTATCGGTTCTAATTTGGGCAGTGCCTTTAAGATGGAACATAAGACACTGATGCTTTTGGTGGGATGTGGTGCAGCGGGAGCAGTGGCAGGTATTTTCAAAGCTCCTATTGCCGGATTGGTATTTACTTTGGAAGTTTTGATGATAGACCTGACGATGGCTTCTCTTTTGCCATTGCTGGTGTCGTGTGTGACGGCTGCTACGGTTTCTTATATTCTCACCGGTTCGGAGGCTATGTTCAAATTTCACATGGATGAGCCGTTTTTGATGGAGCGTATCCCATCGGCTATCTTGTTGGGGATTGCTTGCGGATTGGTCTCTTTGTATTTTACCCGTGCTATGAATTCTGTAGAAAATGTATTTCGTCGTTATAATAATCCGTATGTGAAGTGACCATTGGCGGCATCATGCTGAGTGTTTTGATTTTCCTCTTTCCGCCTCTTTACGGTGAAGGGTACGATACGATAAATTTATTGCTCAATGGGGTATCCAATCAGGATTGGGATACGGTGATGAACAACTCTATCTTCTATGGATATGGCGGTTTGCTGCTTGTTTATCTGGCATTGATTGTGTTATTTAAGGTCTTTGCATCCAGTGCCACCAATGGCGGTGGCGGT
>OKSG01000481.1_pt1 | contig 15032 bp, 11 predicted proteins | sample 1606411 | NCBI WGS metagenome assembly OKSG01 (sample SAMEA3879586, study PRJEB24766) | human gut metagenome | biome: human-associated habitat; feature: feces | place: USA | collected 1985/1987
GCGGTCGTCCGGTGTGGGGTCGCCACGGCGATCCATACCGTGCCGACCGGCTTTTCGGCGGAGCCGCCCGCGGGGCCTGCGATACCGGTGGTCGCTATGGCGTAGTCGGCACCCGAGATCCGTCGTGCCCCTTCGGCCATTCGCCGTGCGACCTCTTCGCTGACGGCGCCGTGGCGGGCAATGACCTCCGGGTCTACGCCCAGGATATCGTGTTTCGAGGCGTTGCTGTACGAAACTACGCCGCAGAGGAAATAGGCCGAAGCACCCGGCATGGCCGTGAAACGTGCCGCGATGTTGCCTCCGGTGCAGCTTTCCGCCGTGGCGAGGGTCAGCCCGCGCTCGGTGAGCAGCTTGTGTACCAGTTCCTGCATGGTGGCCGTTTCGTACCCGATGATGTTGTGGGGGATGATTTTCCGCAGTGCCTCGAATTGCCGTTCGATCTCCTTCGAAACGCTTTCGCCCTCGACCTCATAGGCCGACAGGCGCAGCCGTACGGCGCCCGGATTGGGCAGGTAAGCCAGTTTCAGGTAGGATGGCAGGGCGTTTTCCCATGCTTCGATCTTTGCGGCGAGCATCGACTCGGGCAGCCCGGCCGTGATCATCGTGCGGTGTATGATCTGGCGTAGTTCGAAATGCGCTTTCAGGCGCGGCATCACTTCGTCCTGCATCAGGTGTTCCATCTCGTAGGGGACACCGGGCAGCGAGACTACCACCTTGCCGTCGCGTTCGAACCACATGCCCGGAGCCGTGCCGTGGGCGTTGAACAGCACCGTGCAGCAGGCCGGAACCATCGCCTGCCCGCGGTTGAGTTCGTTGAACTCGATGCCGCGCCCTTCGAGCATGCGTTTCACATGGTCGGCGACCCGTTGGTCGGGCACCAGTTCGCAGCCGAACATTCCGGCCAGGGTCTTTTTGGTGATGTCGTCCTTGGTGGGGCCGAGCCCCCCGGTGATGACGACGACGTTGGAATCTCCCAGGGCGCGTTCCACGCTCCGGACGATCTGTGTGCTGTCGTCGCCGATCGAAACCTTTTCGTGTACGACGATGCCGGCGGCGTTGAGGTGCTTGGCGATGGATACGGAGTTCGTATCCACGATCTGGCCGATGAGGATTTCATCGCCGATGGTGATGATCGTTGCTTTCATGGCAATATTTGAGGCTCAGGATGCGGGCTGTTTCTTGCGGGTGTCCGGTTCGTTATCTGCAGGTTGTGCCGGGCTGTTCTGTGTTTCCGGTGACGGGTTCGGCACCGATTCTGCAGGTGCGGCGGCCTGCGTTTGGGCTGTCGCGGCGGTTTCCGTTCCGGGTGCGGCCTTCCCGGCTTCCGGTGCCTGTGCGCCTGAAGCCGTCGCTGCTGCGGCTTTTGCCTCAGCGGCCTGAGCAGCAGCCCGGGCCTCTTCTTCGGCTCTCGCTTCTGCGGCTGCCTTGGCTGCTGCGGCCGCTTCGGCATCGGCGATCAGCGAACGGCAGATTTCGCCGACCAGTCCCGGCCCTTCGTAGATGTAACCGGTGTAGAGTTGCAGGAGGTCTGCGCCTGCGTCGAGCATCGCTTTCGCGTCGTCGGGGGTCATGATGCCGCCCACGCCGATGATCGGAAAGTTGCCGCCCGAGCGGGTGTGGATGCGCCGCACGACCTCTACGGCCCGTTGGGTGAGCGGTGCGCCGCTCAGGCGGCCGCTGCCGATCTTGTCGAGCGCCATGTGGCTCGTATGCAGCCCTTCGCGGCGGTGGGTGCCGTTGGTGGCCACGATGCCGTCGAGCGGTGTTTCGAGCAGGATGTCGCTGATTTCGTCGATGACTTCGTCCGACATGTCGGGCGACACCTTGAGCATGATCGGCCGGTACTGGTTCTGCCCGCGGCGGAAGTCGAACAGCGGATCAAGTATCTGGAGTATGTGCGTGCGTGTGTAGGTGGTGCCTTCGCGGCAGGAGTTGTCGCAACTGATATTCACCGTGAAATAGTCCGCATACTGGTAGAGGTTGCGGAAGAGCCGGAGGTAATCTGCCGCCGCATTTTCGGGGGGCGTCACGGTGTTCTTGCCGATGTTGCAGCCCACGATGAGCCCTTCGTGCGGGCGGCGCAGGTGGCAGATCGTCTTGTCCAGCCCGCGGTTGGAGAGCCCGATGCGGTTGATGATAGCCCGGTCTTTGGGCAGCCGGAACACGCGCGGGCGCGGGTTGCCCGCCTGCGGGCGCGGGGTGACGGTACCTATTTCGATGAACCCAAAGCCGAGTGCCGCCAGTTCGCGGTAGGCTTCGCCGTTGTGGTCGAAACCTGCGGCCAGGCCGACGGGATTGGCGAATTTTACGCCGAAGACCTCGCGTTCGAGCGCCGGGTGCCGTACGGTGTAACATTTGCGCAGGAACCAGCGCCCGCCGGGTATGAGCCCGATGATGCGCAACAACAGAAGCGCCACATGGTGTGCCCGCTCGATGGTAAGCGAGAAAAGGATGGGCTTTATGATTCTCCGGTACATTTTCTTAAGGGCATTGTCCGTGGCCGCAAAGGTACTAAAAAAGAATTGATTTCGCTAAAAGTATTCCCTGCGGTAGCGGTAGTGGTCGCGCATGGCCTCGAAATCGGCGGGCCGCGCCTTGAGGCGGCAGCTTTCGGCTTCGATGTCATAGGCGTCGCCGATGGTCGTGCAAAGCTCCTGCCACGGGATCGGCCGCGGGACGGAGGGGGCGGCTTCGGAGGGGTACCAACCCCGGAGCGGGAGGCCGAAGAAGCCGGCCAGCGTGGCGACGGACATGGCCGTAGCGGTGGCTTTGCCCTGCTCGGAGTAGCCGGCGACGTGGGGCGTGGCGAGCAGCGCGCGGTCGAGCAACTGCGGGTCGAGGTGCGGTTCGTGTTCCCAGACGTCGAGCACGCAGGGATGGCCGCTCCGCAACAACGCGTCGCCGTCGACCACTTCGCCGCGCGAGGAGTTCATCACCACGGCGCCCGGTTTAAGCCGGGCGAACAGCTCCTCGCCGGCCATGTGCCGCGTCGTGGTGTCGAGCGGCGTGTGGAAGGTGAGCAGGTCGGCTTCGCGTGCGACCTCTTCCAGCGGCAGGAACCCGCAATGCTCGCGCTCTTCGCGCGGCGGGTCGCAGCAGACGACGCGGAAGCCCCACAGGCCGGCGTATTCCCGGATGAGGGATCCCACGTGCCCGACGCCCACGATGCCCAGCGTCCGTTGTGCGGGCTTCCACCCCTGTGTACGGGCGAGATGGGCCAGTACGGCACCCGCCCATTGCAGTACGCCGCGGGCGTTGCAGCCTGCTGCCGTGGCGACTCGTATGCCGTGCGCCGCGCACCACGCTGTGTCGATGTGGTCGAACCCGATGGTGGCCGTGGCGATCAGACGGACGCGCGAACCGGCGAGCAGGCGCCCGTCGCAACGGGTGCGGGTGCGGATGATGAGGGCGTCGGCATCGCGCACGTCCTCCGCGGCGATCCGGCTGCCAGGCAGGTAGCGTACCTCGGCCCACGGCTCGAGAACCCCCTGCAAAAAAGGGATGGCACTGTCTGCGACGATTTTCATGGATAGTTGCTTTTTCCTGATTTCTTTTCTTTCCGGAAACAAATATAGGGAAAAATTAAATTTTTTGTACCTTTGTCATTTAAAATGAACATTTTCATTAAGCGGGGGCAGAGGTTGCAAGCATACTATCTGTGCCGGGCGCGGAAAATGGAGAATGAAATTCAACCGTATGGAACTAAACGCCTTCGATCCCGACGGGGTCGGTGTGGATAACGGAACCTATTTCGGGCTTCCTTTCGAGCCGGGAACGGCCGAACTGGTGCTGGTTTCGGCTCCGTGGGACGTGACGGTGTCGTACGGCGCCGGGACGGCCCATGCGCCCGATGCCGTGATAGAAGCCTCGACGCAGCTCGACTTCCATGAGCCGCTGGCTCCCGGCGTGTGGCGCCGCGGTATCGCCACGGCCGATGTGGACTATGCGTTGCTGGAGGAGTCGCAACGCTTGCGCAGCGATGCGGAGAAGGTGATTGCCCATCTCGAAGGCGGGGGAAGTCCCGAGGACGACTATGCGGTACGCAAGGTGCGCCGCATCAACGAAGGCTGCCGCGCCATGAACGCCAACATTGGGGCGCAGGCGGCGCGGTGGCTCGACGCAGGGAAGACCGTGGGACTGGTCGGGGGCGACCATTCGACGCCCTACGGACTGATCCGTGCCCTGGGTGACCGCCACGGGGAGTTCGGCATCCTGCATATCGACGCCCACTGCGACCTGCGCGATGCTTACGAAGGCTTCGAGTTCTCGCATGCTTCGATCATGTTCAACGTCCTGCGCGACGTGCCTTCGGTGAAAAAAATCGCCCAGGTCGCAGTGCGCGATTTCAGTGGGACGGAAGCCGCCCTGGCCGCTTCTTCCGCCCGTGTTGCCACCTTCGACGACCTGTCGCTCGCCGCCGCGATGTTCCGCGGCGAGACCTGGGACGCGCTGTGCCGGCGAATCGTGGATGCGCTGCCGCAGGAGGTTTACGTGAGCTTCGACATCGACGGCCTCACTTTTGAGAACTGTCCCCATACGGGTACGCCCGTCTGCGGGGGGCTTACGTTCAATCAGGCCGTGTGGCTGCTCGATACGCTCGTGCGTTCGGGGCGCCGCATTATCGGGTTCGACGTCGTGGAGGTCGCTCCGGCGCCCGAAGCGAAAGTGGATGCCATCACCGGGGCGCGCATGCTCTGGAAATTGTGTAATTTGACATTAAAATCAAACGGACAGTAAATGCGACTATTTTCAATGTACCGCTGGGTACGTGAGCGTCATATGATCGGTATACGCGGCCGCAATTTTCTGGAAGCCCCCTGGGCGGGAGGCGTCGTACTGCTCGGTTGTGTGATCGTAGCCATGCTGCTGGCCAACCTGCCCGGGACTTCGCTCTATTACCGCCATCTGCTCGAAACGGATCTTTCGCTGATGGTGCACAGCCCCGACGGGCTGATCGACTGGGTTTTCCCGCGCGGAATGACCGTCGAGAAGCTGATTAACGACGGCCTGATGGTGATTTTCTTTTTCGCCGTCGGACTCGAAATAAAGCGGGAGATCGTTTGCGGGCAGCTTTCGTCGGCACGCCAGGCCATCCTGCCTGTATTGGCGGCCGCAGGCGGCATGCTCGCCCCTGCGATCATTTTCCTGTTCTTCAACCACGGCACCATAGCGGCCAACGGATGGGGTATACCCACGGCCACGGACATCGCCTTTGCCATCGGCATCCTTTCGATGCTGGGCGACCGCGTGCCGGTTTCGCTCAAAATATTCCTCACGGCACTGGCCATCGCCGACGACCTGGGGGCAATCCTGGTCATCGCGCTCTTTTACGGGGGGCAGGTGCAGATAAGCTGCCTGCTGGCGGCATTGGTCATCATGCTCGCGGTCTACTTCATGAAGGAGATGGGCGAAAAACGCATGTTCTTCTACCTGGTGCCCGCCGTGGTGATCTGGGGGTTGTTCTACTATTCGGGCGTGCATTCGGCCATTTCGGGCGTGGCGATGGCCATGCTGATCCCGATGACGCCCCGTTACAGCAAGGAGTATTTCGCCCATAAGATGCGCCACCTGAAGGAGTTGATGCTGGCTGCGAGAACGTCGGGCGATGATTTTCCCAACGAGCACCACCGGTTCTACATGCGCCGCATGCGTTTGCTGGCGGCCGACTCGGTGGGTATGAGCTACCGCCTGGAGCATTCGCTGGCGCCCTATGTCACGTTCCTGGTGATGCCGATTTTCGCACTGGCGAACGCCGGTGTCGAGATCACCTCGCCCGAGTACCTGAATATTTTTCACTATTCGTCCGAGATCGGGTCGATCGGGATGGGTATTTTCTTCGGGCTCGTGGTCGGTAAGCCTTTGGGCATATTTCTTGCGAGCTGGGGTGCCGTGAAATCCGGCCTTGCCGTGATGCCCGAGGGGGCTACATGGCGCCTGTTGCTGGCCGTGGCCTGCCTGGGCGGCATAGGTTTCACGATGTCGTTGTTCGTCGATGCGCTGGCCTACACCGAACCCGACCTGATCGACCGGGGCAAGATAGCGATCCTGATGGGCTCGACGGCCGCGGCCGTGCTGGGAAGCCTGCTGATTTTGGTTTTTTCGAAGAAACGGAAATAAATAATATGCGTAAAACATTTTTTGCCCTGACAGCCATGGCGTTGCTGGCCGGAGCCTGCTCCAGGAAGTCGGGCGGGGGCGTGAAACTCAAGGCCGACACCGATTCGGTAGCTTATATCATCGGTATGAACGTGGGCATGAACCTGCTCAAAATGGATTCGACGCTCAACGTCAATGCCGTATGCGAGGGTATCCGCGACGTGTTCCGTGCCGGGGCGAAACTCTCGGCGGACGATGCCGAGGTCTATTACCTGCGTTACATGAACTATGTGCTGCCCGAAAAGGCGCGTGCCTACGAGGAGCAGTTCCTCGCGGACTTCGCCAAATCGAACCGCAGCTATGCCCGCACGCCGTCGGGCGTGACCTACGCCGTGGAGGTGCTGGGCGATCAGGAGCAGATTCCGGTTTCCGACCGGGACAGCGTTGCGCTGCGCTACATCATCCGCACGGCCGACGGGGCCGACGTCTACTCCTCCTACGAGCGCCGCGACACGCTGCGCACGTCGCTCGGCAGCCTGAACAAAGGGATGAAGGAGAGCGTGAAGCTGATCGGCAAGGGCGGGAAGATCAATGCATGGATGCCTTCTGCGGTTGCCTATGGCTCTGCGGGGGACAAAGAGCTCGGGATCCGGCCCAATGCCACGCTTTATTACGAAATCGAGCTTGTCGATCTCGACAAATATACGAATTGGTCGCGGCGCAATAATTTACGCCGGTAATTTGGGGCGATATCGTAATTATTTTATAACTTTGCGCGGGTGAACCCCGAACAGGCTCAAACGATTAGACTAAACATATTCAAAAAACGATGAAAAAGATTCTTTTTGCCGCGGCGCTTGCGGGTGCCGCAATCCTGACCGCCTGCGGAGACAAGGGCGGCGGTGTCCGTATGGGCAGCCTTTCCGAATTCGACTCGCTGTCGTATGTGCTGGGTGCGAACATTGGTAACGGTATAAATTTTGAAATGAGGGACATCCCCTTCGATTTCAAGGCCATCGACAAGGGTATCAAGGAAAGTGCGATGGGTAAGGCTACGCAGGAGCACGACAAATCGCTCGAAATGCTGCGCGAGTACTTCATGACCAAGCGCGGCGAGCGCGCCCAGGCAATCGCCGCCAAACGTGCCGAGCAGGACAGCATCCGTCTGGCCGGAGGCGACAGCACGAAGGTCGAATATCCCACGGCCGACCCTGCCATGTTCGAGAACGAGGAGGAGCGCGCCGAGATTTCGTATGCTTTCGGTAACGACATCGGTTACAACATCAGCCAGAGCGGTATGCCCATACAGCTGGTTTGGATCGGTCAGGCCATGCAGGACGTACGTGACGGCAAGGCCAAGATGACCGAGGACGAGGTAAACCAGTACCTGCAATATTATTTCATGGTGAAGCGCCCTGCCGAGAATGCCGCCGCATCGAAGGCATGGCTGGAGAAGACCGAGAAGAAGTCGGGCGTCAAGAAGACCGAGTCGGGCCTGCTCTACAAAGTTACCAAGGAGGGCGACGCTGCCAAGATGGCGAAGGATCCCCGCGATGTGGTTCGGGTACACTATACCGGATATACGCGTGAAGGCAAGGTGTTCGACACCTCGATCTTCAAGAACCGCTCGAAAGAGCAGCAGGAGATGATGCGCAAGCAGAGCCCCGATTCGTTCGATGAAAAGGGCGCTCCCAAGGAGGCTGACGAACCCGCCAAGTTCCCGCTGAACCGTGTCATCAAGGGTTGGACGGAAGGTCTCCAGCTCGTGGGCGAGGGCGGTAAGATCACGCTCTGGATTCCGAGCGACCTGGCTTACGGTACGCGTGGTGCAGGCCGTGACATCGGCCCCAACGAGGCGCTCCAGTTCGATGTGGAAGTGATCGAAGTAATCCCTTACGAGGAGCCCGCACCGGCCGATTCGACCGCGACGACTCCTGCACCGGCACCTGCAAAATAAGCGGGATGCATTTCCGGAAGATATTTGGAAGCGGGCTCCGAGCGGAGCCCGCTTCTTTTTTATATAAATAGGTATTCCATCGGTGTGAACCGGATGCCGTCGACGGTGCGTTCGTCGCCGGTCGCGCGGAATCCCAGCCTGCGGTAGGCTCCGACGGCATAGGGCGAGGAGTTTACCGTGATCCGGGGCGTGTCCGGTGCCGTGCGGCAGTGGTCGCGCAGTGTTGAGAACAGGGCCCGGGCGATGCCCTGCCGATGGCAGGCTTTCTCCACGAAAAGCAGGCACAGGTGGCTGCGTCGCGTCAGGGCGATGATCCCGACGAGCCTTCCCCGCCGGAAAGCGCCCCACGATTGCATCGACCCGTTGCGGTGCTGTGCCGCGAGGGCTTCCGGTGCGACAAAGCGGAGGAATGTGCCGATGCCCTCGGGGCTGTATTCCGGGGCTTCGAACTCGGCGAAGACGCGCCCAGCGAGGGCGGATGCTGCCGGCAGTTCCGTTTCGTGCAGGGGGCGTATGGCGGTGTCGGTAGGTTTTTCCATGTTTATGCGTATAAAGCAACGGCGGCCGGAAATCGCTCCGGCCGCCGCTGTGTATGGTGTCTGCCCGTTTTAGAACGGCAGGTCGTCCACTTCTGCCGGGGAAGAGGCGTATGAGGGCTCTTCGGGAATGGGCGGCATGTCGGGCATCGGGGCGGCGGATTCGGCCTGCTTGGGTTGGATGCGCCATGCGCGGATGTCGGTGTACCAGCGGCCGTTGTATTCGCGCGACTCGATGTTGACCGAGACGGTGTAGGCGGCACCCTCTTTCAGCCGGGCGACGTCTTCGGGCTTGTTGAAGAACGTCACGCAGATTTTGCGTGCGAACGAGCCTTCGTTCATCTCGAACACTACGTCCTGGCGCTGCCAGTCGCCGCGTGCGGAGGTGCCTTTCGTCACGGGCATTATTTTGTAAACGGTTCCTTCGAATTCCATGGTATCGATGTAAAATGTGTTGATAGATTTGTTTGTGACAAAGGTAGGAAAAAAATCGGGACATTCGGAGCGGGAGCGGTTGAAAAAGCCGTAAGAATTTTTTGCCGGGCGGGGCGTAACGGCCGAATCTCCCCCGATTCGCAGTCCAAAAACCTCAATTTGATGCCGCAACACCCGCATCCTGCATATTTTCATTGTTTTTTGCACGGCCAACGCCGGACTCCCTATGTTCGGTTGCCTGTCCGGTCGGCCAGTACAGCCGGGTAAGATGATTTTGTGCGATTTCCGGCCTGCCCGAAGGGCGGGTTTTTCATTTTTGCACGCTGCATGCCCGGCTGTCCGGTAGCTTGGGTATTGTGCGCTGCCTGCCTGATATTCGGTTGTTTGCCGGGCTTTGGCGGCAGGTAGGCAGCCTGTGCGGGGATAGTACCTTTGCCGGAAAAGTTCGAAATATGATTTTTTATATTCGAAAAATGACTTTTTGGATTCGTATTTTTTGCAAGAGCGTGTAAAAGTAAAATAAAAACATTATTTTTGGCTTCAAAGGAAATTAAAAACAACCTGAAACGAAACCAAATCTTAATGATTATGAAAAAACTATTACTATTGTTCCCATTGCTGCTAAGCTGCCTGTGGGGCATTGCCGCAGATGAGTTTCGTGTGGCGGAACTGAGGTGTGAATACCGGGACAACCCGTTGGCGATCAATACGCTGACGCCGCAATTCAGTTGGCAGACGCTTTCCGTCGGCCGCGGATTCCTGCAGGCCGGGTATCAGATTCAGGTGGCGTCCGACCCCGCCGACCTGGCCAGGGGCCGGAAGCTGTTGTGGGACGAACAACGTAAATCCGATGTCTCACTGCATGTGCGCTATGCCGGGCGGACGCTGAAGCCGGGGCAGCGCTATTACTGGCGCGTGCGGGTGAGCGATGCTGCGGGGAATTATTCGCCGTGGAGCGAAATCCGCTCGTTCGCGGTCGGCCTGCTCGACGGCAGCGATTGGGACGGAGCCCGGTGGATCGCCTTCGAGGAGCTGCCCGACAGCCTGCGCGTGGTGCCCGGACAGGAGTTCAACAAAATAAAGATCGGCGACAGGAAAACGGCGCTCAACCGGCTGCCGCAGTTCCGCCGTGAAGTGAAGGTTACCAAGCCCGTCGAGCGGGCGACGGTCTATGTCAGCGGCCTGGGACAGTTCGAGTTGTTTCTGAACGGGGCGAAGGTGGGCGACAATTTCCTCGACCCTGCGTGGAGCGACTACGACAGGCAGGTGTGCTACCAGACGTTCGACATCAGCGAAGAATTGCAGCCGGGAGGCAACGTGTTCGGTGTGATGCTCGGCAACGGCCTCTACAATGTGCCGCGCGAACGCTATTTCAAGGCGCTCATCAGCTTCGGTTATCCCAAGATGATCTTCAAGGCCGAGATCGAGTATGCCGACGGGACGCACGAGACTATTGTCAGCGACCGCGCCTGGCGTGTGACCGAAAGCCCCGTGACGTACAGCAGCATCTTCGGCGGCGAGGATTACGATGCGACACGCGAGCGGACAGGATGGATGCTGCCCGGCTACGACGCTTCGGCCTGGGCCGAGCCGCTGGTGACGACCCAGCGCGGGAAGTTGGTTTCCCCCGTCGCCGAACCCGTGCGGGTGATGGAAGAGTTCCCCGTGGTCTCGATCCGCAAGACCCGCCACGGCAAATGGCTCTACGACATGGGCCAGAACTTCTCGGGGACGGTGCAGCTGGAAGTCCGCGGCAAACGCGGGCAGAGCGTGCAGCTCAACACCACCGAGCTGTTCAATTTCGAGTGCGACTCGATTACCGAATGCGGCGGCTACCGCGGTGAATACAGGTTGACCTACACCCTGCGCGGCGACGAGGTGGAGACGTGGCGCCCCCAGTTCACCTATTTCGGACAGCGTTACGTGTTGGTGAGCAATGCCGTCCCGGCCGGAGAGGAGAATCCCGAGGGGCTTCCCGAGATCGTTACCCTCCGCGGCCTGCATACGCGCAACGCCACCCGGATGGCCGGGACGTTCCACTGTTCGAACAACCTGCTCAACAAGACCGAGGAGCTTATCGCGTGGGGTATCAAGGGCAATATGGTGAGCTATTTCACCGACTGCCCCCACCGCGAGAAGCTGCCGTGGATCGAGCAGCTGCACCTGATGTTCGGGTCGCTGCAATCGAAGTTCGACGTGTATACCCTCTACGACAAGATGCTGACCGACATGGAGCTCGCGCAGACTCCCGAGGGGCTTATTCCCGATATCTGCCCCGAATATGTCACTTTCCTCGACGGATTCCGCGATTCGCCCGAGTGGGGCAGTGCGTTCGTGCTGGCGCCGTGGCTGGTCTACGAGTACTACGGTGATTTCCGGTTGGTCGAACGGCATTACGAGGCGATGAAGCGCTATGTGGATTACCTCGGCACGAAGGCCGACGGGCATATCCTTTCCCACGGGCTCGGCGACTGGTGCGACCTGGGGCCCAAATACCCCGGCCGAGCGCAGCTCACCTCCCTGGCCGGAACGGCGACACCGATCTATTATATGGACGCCGAGACGATCCGCAAGGCGGCCGAGAAGATGGGGCGCAAGGAGGATGCCGCGAAATACGGGAAGCTGGCACAGGATATCCGCAAGGCCTACAACGAAAAATACTATCATCCCCAGACCGGGAGTTATGACAAGAACAGCCAGGCCGGCAATGCGCTGGCGCTCTACTCAGGCATTTGCGAGCCGCAGAACCGCGATGCCGTGCTGGCGAACCTGGTGCAGGACATCCGCAGCCGCGGCAATGCGCTGACGGCGGGCGACGTGGGATACAACTACGTGCTGCGGGCGCTGGAGCAGAGCGGGAATTCGCAGGTGATCTTCGACATGAACTCGCGATACGACGTATACGGCTACGGTTATATGCTCGCCCAAGGCGCCACGGCGCTGCCCGAATCATGGCAGGCACTGCCCCGCAAGTCGCATAACCATCTGATGCTGGGACACCTGCTCGAATGGTTTTATACCTATGTGGGCGGCATCCGCCGCGACGATTCGGTGCAGGCCTATAAGAAATTCATCGTCAGGCCCGAGATCGTGGGAGACCTGCGCAGCGCCGAGGCCTCGTTCCGCTCGCCCTATGGACTGATCCGCAGCGAGTGGACGACCGAACAGGGCGGTTTCGACCTGTTGGTCGAGGTGCCGGCCAACACAACGGCGCGGATATACGTCCCCGCCCCTGCCGGCAGCCGGGTTTGCGAAAGCGGGCTCGAAGTCGCGCAGTGCAAGGATGTCGAAAGCCTCGGTACGGAGGACGGGTACCGCGTATTCGGCGTTGGGTCGGGTATCTACCGCTTCAGCGTGCGATAGGCGATCCGGTTTGGAAAAGGGGGCCGTACTGTGCAGGTACGGCCTTCCTTTTGTTTTGCCGCTGCGATGCCGTCAGGGCGCTCCGCAGAGTCCCCGCAAGGTTCCTGCATTATTCCCGCAGACTTCCCGCAAGATGCCCGCATTCCCCGTAAGCCGTTGTGCCGCCGGTGTTTCCCGTGCCGCCGGTGCCGTTGGTGCTTCTGGTGCTGCCGTGCCTGCGCTATATCACCGCCGCCTGCGGATTTCGCCGGGACGGGGCGTTTTTCCGGCGGACAATGAAAGAAAAGGGGGATGGTTGTAGTTTTTAATAATATTTACTATCTTTACGCCCAGGTTGTTAGGTGATAATTTCCGGCATGGGAAGCTGGCTGTGGGGCGATTCGATTACGGATCGTAACTTTACGCGGTGGAATTTCGCAAATGCCGAACCTATCCGATAATTTAAATTATAGAATGATGTGTGATCCGATTAAATCGATCGCAACCCGTTTGCGCGGATTGCGCGAGGTGCTCGAACTTTCGGAGCAGGAAGTGGCGGACAGTTGCCGTCTGTCGGTCGACGAGTACAGGGATATGGAGAGCGGCGATGCCGATATTTCGGTCAATGTGCTGCAAACCATAGCCCGCCGCTACGGGATCAGCCTGGATGTGCTGATGTTCGGCGAGGAGCCCAAGATGAACTCCTATTTCATCACCCGTGCCGGCACGGGTGTATCGGTCGAACGGCGTACGGCCTATAAGTACGAGGCGCTGGCCTCGGGTTTCCGCGACCGCAGGGCCGACCCCTTCATCGTGACGGTGGAGCCTTCGGCCGCCGATGCCCCGATGCACCTGAACTGCCACATCTCGGTCAGCGGCAAGGAGCTGGTGCTCGGCGTGGGCGACAGCCTTTATTTCGATTCCGGCCTGCCGCACGGCATGAAGGCGCTCGACGGCAAGCCGGTACGTTTCCTGGCGATAATAATGTAGGCGTATGGTGGAGAAATTTTTATCCCGGACGGTATTTACTTCCCAGGAAGACTACATAAGGAATTTCCGCATCCGCGTCCCCGCGGATTTCAATTTTGCCTATGACGTGGTGGATGCCTATGCGGCGGAGGAACCCGACAAGAAGGCGCTGCTGTGGACGGATGACCGGGGCGGCGAGATCCAGTTCACCTTTGCCGACATGAAGCGTGAAACCGACCGCACGGCCTCCTATTTCCAGAGCCTCGGCATCGGCCGGGGGGACATGGTGATGCTGATCCTCAAGCGCCGCTATGAATTCTGGTTTTCGATCCTTGCCTTGCACAAACTGGGGGCCGTGGCCATCCCGGCGACCCACCTGCTGACCAGGAAGGATGTCGTTTATCGTTGCAACATGGCCGGAATCAAGGCGATCGTCGCCGCGGGCGAGCCGGTGATAACCGGCCATATCGCCGCGGCCATGCCGGAAAGCCCTACCACGAAGCTGCTGATAAGCGTCGGCCCCGAGGTTCCCGAAGGGTTCCTCGATTTCCACGAGGGCATCCGCCATGCAGCGCCTTTCGTGCGGCCGCAGCATGTGAACACCAACGACGACATCATGCTGATGTATTTCACCTCCGGCACGACGGGCGAACCGAAGATGGTCGCCCACGATTTCACCTATCCGCTGGGGCATATCAGCACGGGGTGCTTCTGGCACAACCTCCACGAGGGCAGCCTGCACCTCACCATTGCCGACACCGGATGGGCGAAGGCCGCATGGGGCAAGTTGTACGGGCAATGGCTGGCCGGGGCCAACATTTTCGTTTACGACCACGAGAAATTTACGCCTGCCGACATCCTGCGCAAGATCGGGCAGTACCGGATAACCTCTCTGTGTGCGCCGCCTACGATCTACCGTTTCCTGATTCGCGAAGACCTTTCGAAATACGACCTTTCGTCGCTGGAGTACTGTACGACCGCAGGCGAGGCGCTCAACGGTGCCGTTTACGACACGTTCAAACGCCTGACCGGCGTCCGTCTGATGGAGGGTTTCGGGCAGACCGAAACGACGCTGACCCTCGCCACCTTTCCGTGGATGGAGCCCAAGCCCGGCAGCATGGGCGTGCCCAACCCCCAGTACGATATCGATCTCTTGACGCCTGACGGCCGTTCGGCCGAGGACGGCGAACAGGGGCAGATCGTGATCCGTACCGACCGGGGGAAGCCGCTGGGGCTTTTCAAGGAGTATTACCTGAACGACGGGATGATGCACGAGGTCTGGCACGACGGCGTGTACTATACGGGCGACGTGGCATGGCGCGACGAGGACGGATATTTCTGGTTCGTGGGGCGTGCCGACGACGTGATCAAGAGTTCGGGCTACCGGATCGGCCCCTTCGAGGTGGAGAGCGCCCTGATGACCCATCCGGCCGTCGTCGAATGTGCCATCACGGGGGTTCCCGACGAGATCCGGGGGCAGGTGGTCAAAGCGACGATCATCCTCGGGGATAAATACAGGCCGCGGGCCGGGGAGGAGTTGATCCGGGAACTGCAGGATCATGTGAAGCAGATCACTGCGCCCTACAAGTACCCGCGCATCATCGAATTCGTGGACGAACTTCCGAAGACCATCAGCGGTAAGATCCGCCGCAAGGAGATTCGCAACAGCGACGAAGGAAAGTAATTTCCGGATCGTA
>OKSG01000500.1_pt1 | contig 14561 bp, 10 predicted proteins | sample 1606411 | NCBI WGS metagenome assembly OKSG01 (sample SAMEA3879586, study PRJEB24766) | human gut metagenome | biome: human-associated habitat; feature: feces | place: USA | collected 1985/1987
CCGAAATATATCGGCTAAACTGTTATTCATACTTGTATTCTATCTCGCCGAACGGATCACCAATCTTTTGATCCGTGAACAAGAACTGAATCAGTACAGCCGCAGAGAAGCGGATAAAAACATTTTGTTCTTCAGTCTCTGATCCAGAATGATACCAGTAACTGTGATTATCTCAGCAGTTCATTGGAAACTTTTCATATCGGACTGAACCGATCCTACAGGCTAATTCTAATCCGCATTGATTCCCGCTACAACCTTACCAATCTCTCGCTGATCGAACAGAAAACACAGGAAATGTTCGCCCTGGCCGGCATTTCACTCTTTACCTTTCTTTATCCCAGAGATTTTGTAGCAATTATAGATGCCGATACTTATCAGAAACAGGCATTTATTTTCCATACCTTTGCAAATGAAAATGCTTCTATTCTGCAGGTTGCCGTTGGAAAATCCACTCCTGTTTTTCAGATTCATCATTCTTATGAATCTGCCCTGACTGCAATAAATACTCTGACAAACACATCCGAAAATTTTGCGCTTTTGCGTCAGCCTTTTTCTTCATGCCCTTGGCATATTCTGAGTATCTTGATTTTCTACCCATGACTTTTCCTCCATTTTTGTGCAACAAAAAGCAGCCTGTAGATTGATTTCTCAATCCCCCAGACTGCTAATAGTTCATTATTTTATTATTTGATGTAAATCTATCTGGTCTAATCGAAACGAATTTCCTCATTTATTTTCTCATGTATTTCTATTCTATTCTGGATGTCTATTGCATTAACAAGCCATCCATTCAGATTACAATTTTTAATAAATTCATCAATTCGATTTATACCATACATTTCCTTAATTGTTACAACTACTCCAAATCTCAATCCAACACCATCTTCAGGATCAAGTCTATTGTTTGTTTTTATTTCCATTCCCCAGTTTTTATTTCTATAGGACTTTTTGGGAACACGTCTATCCTTTACCTTTTCTGCTACATACTTAACATTGTCCCATTTTCTAAATCGTTCCCTTGCATCACCTTCAAGGATATAACTTCTAGATTCTCCTATATCATCTAAGTTCTGCTTATCGTCATTTATTTCATTCAGTTTGCCATCATCTTGAATTCTTCCAAAATGAAGGTTAAGTTCCGTATTTGTATAATCTACTCCTTGTGCTCTATCACATAACGGAAAGTAACACATTGTAGCTCTGGCATAATACGGATAAGTATCAGCTTTCAACGGTATCGGAAAATGATAATTGTAAGTATTCCATTTTTCACTCACATCCGTAACCAAAAATCTGATTTCATCTTCAGGCGTCTGGATAATATCTGTTATCTTAATAGGAACAATTCCATGACCATACAGTGCCACTTCCTCTGGAGTTGGTGCATCGTTCCAGCCTCTGGCAGCATCAATGATCAATGCTTTAGCAATTTCTCTATTTAATCCTAAAACATCAATTAAATATGCCAATTTTCTTGCAATCCAAGGAGCGGCAAAAGAAGTTCCTGCAACAAATGTAGCTCCCAAAGGTTCACACACCTGAATATATTGCTCTTCACTTCCACCGTAGTAGCTCACATCAGGTTTTGCAAAGAAAGACAAAGCTAACCCCTTACGTGAATATTTGGTAGACAAACCACTCTTTGTTACAGCATTGACTACCATACTATTTATCGAATCTGCCGGAGAACCTATTTTGTTTACATCCTCACGAGATTTATTTGTACCTGCAACGACAAATATTACGTCATTTTCATACTGAATCTGATCTAACACAGCTGCTTCTGCTGAAATAAAGTTATCATTTATTTCCTGATTACTACCCAAAGAAATGTTCCAAACCTTAATGTCTTTGTTACCCTCAATTATTGTTTTAATAAGTTTGATAATAGTAAAAGATGAAAATTGTGCTCCCGCTGCAACACCAAAATGTCGTACCTTAAATCTACCGCATCCATCATCCAACCATGGATTCATTTTAGGTCCGTCTACAATTATCGAGGATACCGCCGTACCATGACGATAATCATTCTGGCCTTTTGGAATATTATCATCAACCATATCATGATATTCCACCCATTTAGAAAAATAGACGCGCTTATCAAACAAAGTATCAATAACACCTATTGTTGGTTCAATTCCTGGATTCGGTATCGAAGTAATATCGCTCTCATACTCCTCAATAAAATCATCCGGCGATAAATCTGACAAATTCTCTGTTGCCATTGCCACCAGATACGGTGCCTTCTCGTACAAAAGATTCATTTGATTTTCATCGAGATAAACGGTTCTATTATCAAGTATTCTAGACGACAGTATATCAATACCTATCTTATTAAAAACATACTTTACATCAACTCCAATATCAAATAATGTGATAATACTCTCTTTGTCGTGTTTGCGAGCCATTTCAACTTCGAAGTCATCTATATATGAAACATCTGCAACAATTTGTCTAAATAGTGTTTTACTCAAAAAATACTTTTTAAAATCAATTCGAGCAAAAAGTATTTTTTGTTCAAATACTTCTTTGGAAATACCATCTGTAAAATATATTGTCAAAACCTTACTCACATTTTCTAATAGCTTAATGCTATCTTCAATATCAGCATCTTCTAAAAAATAGGTGATTATGTGCTTTGTCTTCTCTGTGTTAAATTTTGCCCCAACAATCGCATAATTTGATTGATCACCTTTAAATAATCCTGATATTCGATTGGTTTTTGCAACTATTTTATTGTAATGAACACTTATCAATATCCCGGAAAATGGCTTATCTTCATTCATCCAAAATTCTCTCAATGATTGCAGTTTCGACTGAAGCTTTTTGACATGATTATTAGTAACAACAACTTTACTGTTTATTGCTGCTCCCCCACCATTACCCTTCTTGGATTCTTGCACAAAGCGTTTACCTTTCAATTCAAGGACATTATTCATCTTGTACCCCCTCCTTATTTAATTTTCTGGATACACTACTTTTTGACTCCCCCTTCAGCTTTTCAATTTCACGTACAGTAAAACCTTGCGCATATAATGTTTCAATATCGGTTCCGTCAATATTTCCAATAAGATTATTATATAATCTTCTCAGGTAATCAAACTCTGAATTAACATCACTAAATGCCAGTGATGTCTTGATAACATTTTTTAACTCTCCCGGATATGGTAATTTGGGACAGACATTAAGAATTTTCTTAAACAACCTTGTGTCCTTTGATACGCTCTTAAAGTTTTTAACAAAAGAAGCAAAATAGAACTCTGCCACTTCTATTAAATCTTCCTTTTTGTACCTATCAAAATTAATTACTGCATCAAATCTTCTAACCAGTGCTTTATCAAAATTAGAAAACAAATTTGTCGTTGCAATAATTACTATTTCTTTGTTCAAATCCGTTAATCTATCTAATTCTCGTAAAATGGTAGAGGTCACTCTTCCCATCTCTCTAACATCATTTGAACTGATTCTATCCAATGCAATTACGTCTATCTCGTCAAATAAAACAACAACCTTATTCGAATAAGGAAGACTATTTATTTCATTGAAGACAGTCGCAATATTTTTATTTGTTTGTCCCAATTTGCTATCAATCAAGTTTTCAAAATCAATGCAAAACAAAGTTCTATCTAATAATCTTGCAACCTGTTTTGCAGCCTCAGTCTTTCCACTACCAGGCAATCCTTCAAACAGAAATTTATTTATACCAACATTATGATTTACTGCATTAATTATTCCTTTAACATCTTCGGATATCTCTGTTGGCAGATACAAAGGATCTGCTCCCCTTGTATCTATAGTTTTTAGGAAATCGCTCTCATAATCACTTCCCTGTGGAGCATATAAATTAGATTCTGCGATAAGTCCCATAATGTATTCAGCTAACTGATCATCGCCAATGCTATCAAAGTATCTCGCTATACTTATTGCCTCATTACGAAAGCCATTTTCATTTCTTTCAACATGATATTTTATCAAGTTTAATACATTTTGTTTTTTCATAAAACCCACCTCCAGCTTTCTGAAAACAGAATACAATACAGCGGGACAAAAGTCAAGTTTTTGGGACAATTATTATTTTATCTATATAGTATCTTGTAGAATATATCCCACAGATACTATATAGATATTCAATTTTCTTAAATACTTAAATATAAAAAGATTATCTTATTCTTCATCTTCACTAGAAACATCTCCGCCCTCTTCCTCAGCGTCATCGATGTCATCTTCATCATCCGGAATCTTGTAAGTGATAAACTCATGCATTCCAAATTCCAGATCCTCCGTATCCAAAAGATGAGAACACATCCAAATATTTCCGGTCATTGCTTCTCCTTTCGCGATTTTTCATACTGCTTTCTCTGCATGTAAGCTGAATAGGTACAAGGCTTCTGGTGAAACTGCTCCAGATATTCATCAAAGATATCTCTGTTAATCAGAACTGTTCCATCGATTCTGTAGATAGCACCTGCCTCATCAGCCATCTCAAGTAGTTTCCTGTGAGTAAGACTGTAGACACTCTCAGCATCCTTATACTTCAGAAACTGTCGCCTAAGTTTTCCGGCTCTTTCTCTGACAGCATTTACTCGCTCAATCGTCATATACTCCTCTGTTTCAAGCTGCATCCCGGTTCCTCCCTTCATATTGATTTGACAGAATCACATTGTTGGTTCATGGACGCAAGAAAGGCCACCTTCTAAATTTCTTTAGAAAGTGGCCTGTTTTACTATCATAATCGATCTCATAATATCTCAAATCTTTTTATATATCAACATTCAACAATCTCTTGAGACCTTTTTTATTCCTTGGAAGAGATCGATTCGGATTCAACGCATGCAAGTAATCACCCAACTCACTATCAGCGATATCTTGATTCATTGCGATTTCCAAATAGTTCTTTGCCCTTGATACACCAACATACAGTAGCCGTCTATCTTCCTCAGATTTTAACCCAATCATTGATGCATCCACGACTAGGATAGCTTCCGCTTCAAGGCCTTTGAATTTTCTTATAGTAGTAAAATGTACTTTCCCTGGCTCTCGTTTTTCAGACAACTCAAAACCAGCATATTTACGTTTCGCATCAATAAAAGAATTATCCAAAGTCGATGCAGATAGAATGGTAATCTTATCAGCTGGTACCTCTCCCTTTTTCATACGTTCTAGGAAGCCCTCGACTATGGCTGTCATCTCCTTTTCTGTTGAATAAAATCTTAAAAAAGGAACTTCACCGTGAATCTCATTTAATGTCAAATTCTCTTTCCCGATAATACTGCATGCGGTCTTAAATATTTCTGCTGTATTCCTGCAGTTTTTGCTTAGAACAAGCCTACATTCTGCATCTTCGAGCCAATGTGGCTGACGTTTTTTCATAATAAACTGATTCTTGTCGTAGAACACATAAAAACTGCCCTTTTTGCTCTTCGATAAGTCATAAAGCCTATTCAATAGCCGGTCATCTAAATCCTGCCCTTCATCAACAATAACATTTTTATATTTCCAGTTTTCTTTATCAAAAACGATTTCCAAATACTCTTCGAATTCAGCCAGAACATCATCTATCTTCGAATCCGTTGCCCCCATAATCTCATATGCCAAAGAGTGCGCATTATGAAAAACAACACCAGGAATCGTATTGTTCTCCCGGAGTGAATCTCTTAGAAAGCTGTTATAGCACAAAAATAGGACACTTTCTCCCTGCGCCGCAAGCATCTTAGCCTTTTCTATCGCTAACACAGTTTTTCCTGTTCCGGCAAGCCCATGGATTACTGCCGTATCCTGTTCGACAAGGAAATCCAAAAGGGCGATCTGTTGATTTGTAAGCCTAATATAAATATGCTCCGACTCGTTAATTGTCGTTCCCAACTTAGGAACCGCGTGGAAATACGGGCACAAAACATCCATCACACATCTTGTGTCATCGCCAGAAAGCGGGCGAGTGTTTACACGCAATTTATCTTTCCAAAAATCATAAGCATCCTCTATAACTGACTGAGCATTTAATAATGATTTCTTATCAAATGTAATCTCTACTGCCGCTTCGGGAGGAAGCTCATCATTGGGTTTGAACTCAATAGACGGGAACCAGACTGCATAGCAAAGCATCGGCCGTGTAAATCTCGTCCGATTTGCATGCTTTATAATGCGGTCAAAGATCTCATATTGGCTCTTTCTCGCCTGGACATACGGAGATATCTCCTTCTTTTGGCCGGAATTCCTATTCGTTTGAATCCATTTTCCACCTTTATACTCTATCTCTCCGGACTTGACCTCAATCACCATTATTCCATGCACAGGATGGAACAGAATGAAATCCGCCTCTCCTATCGTTCGGTCATTACCAATGCTGATCCAGCTTAAAGAATAGAAAACCGTATAATCCTTACCTAAGAGTTTTAAGGCTTCATAAACCTCTTTCTCACCTGGGCTATTATTGAAATCCTCCGGTTTAACATCCGGTATAAAAACTGCCATGCCTTCACTCTCCTATGTTAAGTGCCTTTCTGACAAGCATTTCCGCAGAGTCCCCTGCTTCAATACTACTCACAAATTCCTCAAATTTTGCAACGCGGTGCACCTTTTTCTTTTCTTGATCCGAAATAATCTCGGCTTTCAATTCATCATCAAGTTTCCTTTCCTGAACATAAAAGATGGAGCGATCAGGAGCCTTGCTCATTCTAAGTGCTCGATTAACGCATAACTCCCATATATTCAAAATCATGGAGTTAATGTTTTTCCCGCTTTTTTTAGCAGCAACTGTCGTTGATCCATTCCTTGCGTACTGTTTTATCGAATCCAAGAAAGATTGTCCTTCCTCTGTGATTGAATCTAAGCACCTAGTGGATGCTAATCCCTTCGCAATTACAGAAAAGACTCCATATTCTAACAACAAAGCAAATGCAATGCGCTGTTCTTCGTTCATATCTTCATATGACACATGCCCAAAGGCCACATCTCCCTTCGGCTTTCGATCTTCATACAAAGAAACCAAATCCGCCTCTGTGCACAAAGATTGATTCAAAAGCATCCTTCTTCCACGCTTGGATTGATTTGTGTATAGGAGATAACCATATGCCGGTTGATTATCTCTGCCTCCACGACCAACTTCCTGATAATACTGCTCCACTGTTTCAGATATGAGATAGTTTACAACCACTCGGATATCAGGGATGTCTACACCCATTCCGAATGCCGATGTAGCAAATACAATCTTTATATCTCCATTTTTAAAGCCTTCGAGTACATAAGCCTTGTATTTGTCATCCGCCTTAGAATCAAAATAAGCTACCCCTTCATATACATCCTTATACTTATCATAAAGCGTCCTCGTCGTCGGATGCTTGCCATATACTCTATGCGCGAAAACAAGGATTTTTTCTCCCCTATGCTTTTCAATAATGCGCTCTAATTCTTCATCCTTTGTATCTTCCTTGCCATCCTTAAGATTTAAGATTTCAAGATAAAGATTCTTACGCCATAGGTTTTCACCTTTAACAACATTGCTGATATGAAAATCTTTGATTACCTGCTGTTGCTGTTCTTCGTTTAGCGTCGCGGTGAGGCACAGCGTTGCCGGCCAACCGTCTCCTCCAAATATCCGATCTAAGAAATCTGGAATATTTCGATATGCCGGGCGGAATCCATCGCCCCACTGAGATATACAATGTGCCTCATCGACAACAACCAGACCAATGTCATCTCTTCGCTTGTTCAGCGCATATTCCAGATAGCCATCACTTGATATCCTCTCCGGAGACGTGAATATATATTGCGGCATTACTCCATTTGCCATGTCTGTAATCAACGCAAACTGTTTCTTATAATCCATTCCAGAAAAGCTAACTGTGGATATTCCCTTTGCTCGCATCTCGGCATTTTGCTGATTCATAAGCGCAATCAAAGGAGATATGATAATCGTCGTTTTCTCCATGCATAAACCAGCTACTTGATAGATCAACGACTTTCCGCCTCCAGTTGGCATCAAGCAGAGCGTATTCTTCCCTGCAAGAAGACTATCAATTGTCTCTTCCTGCACATCACGAAAGCCCTTTTTCTCGCTGAAATACTTTGCTAATACTTCTTCTTTCGTCATACTCATTTACCACGGTGTGTTGAATTTCAACACATCATCATTTCCAGTCAGCGTTGTAATATTATCCTGATTCTCTGCAGTGAAATAATCATAAAATGCATTCGTCAAAAGGAATCTATAATCAGTCGGAAACTCTTTATGAAAACGAGCTTGGATCTTTTGGTTAAGAATATTAAATATTCTTATGGTATAAAGTCCAAATGTCTGGTAAGGATAGAAATAGTTATGCTCTACCTCTATCGTTCCCGTCCGTGAATGAACCTCATCCTTAACCATGCAGAACTCAGAGCTATCGCTAGGCATATCTATGCCTTTCATATCCCGTCCGGTTAGGAAAAGGAGTGAAAAGATCCCCTTCTTGTAATTTCCAGGGAACACACGCGGATACATATGATTCAAAATATTTGAAACAATTCCGAAGCCGAATACCCCTGATTGATAACATGCAGCTTCATTCATTTCTTCCAATCCGGTATCAACGATTGTTTCAATCTGAGACATCCGTTCTTCATCCATCTCCTCGTTATAATCAGCCCCAAATGAAATGAAGTTATAGCATGTGTCAAATATCTTCTGGCTTGGTGATGCATAGAACTTTTTCTTCCATTCATTCAAAGCTTCCGCTTTACTCTGCAAGGTTTTGTTAATAACGTCGCATTCCTTTTTTAACGTTGTATTCTTGAAATCGTCTTTATCCATTTCATATTCGTCCTCGAATAGATCCAGGTCGAAAATGTAATGGTATTTCTCTGAGCGTTTATCATTTTTTTCGATCAGTTCTTGTACAAATGCGCTATAAGCATATTCCATTACGCCCTGATTTCCAAAGTTAGAAATACTCGTCAAAAAACTGTCGGCATATTGCTCCACATTCGGGAGCATAATACCCCATACCTTCTCGAAATGCTCCTGATCCACTAACAGCGCAAATTCTTTTTCCCAAATGGGACCATCCGTCATACTTTGAAACATTCTGTTTCCCTCCTCTTCAGATTAAAATTTGTGTCCTTTGTTCTTCTTGCCTTCAGCCGCATCCTTAATGCCTTCACCAATGGCAAAGTCATTAGCCATGTGAATACCTGTTATTTTCTCGGGACACCTTTCATCCAAACTTCTTCGCAAATTCTACACAAATATCCTCTATCCGTATTGTTTGCCATGGGTATCATTTTCCCATCATGAGCGTAGCAAACCGAACAATAATGAATATCAGGGTTATCAGGCAATATAAATGATTGAGCGCCCTCGTCATATGTCATTTTCTCCCTGATATCTAATTGCTTTTTCAGCCTTTGATTCTCTTCATCCAGTTCATTTACCTGTTTCTTGATATCAATCAGACTGCTATACAATTTATCATCTTTGACCTTTTCAGCTTCTGTCATCAAGTCTCTTATCAATCCATAAATATCCATCACTACAGACATAGTATTCCTCCTTTAATTCATTCTTCATCCATGCTTTTCTTCAAAACAATTTTGGTAACAATACATTAAAACAGACTCATCTGCCCATTCATAATCTTATAGTAGCCGTGTTCTATTCTCTCATTGTCTTCATGGGTCATTATCTCGAAATTGCTTAATGCCTGTTGCTTAATGACGAGCTTAATCACGCACTCAAAGCAGCTGGTGACATCACTTTTGTTAATGTCCGAAAGGCATATAAGCTGAACATTGAAGTGTTTTGCAATATCAAACATAGGCTTCAGCAAATGCGCCGAGGTAATCTTTCCAAACGGATTATCCAGGATAAGAACGCTCTTGGCCTCTTTGCTTACGATTCCGGATGTGGATCGCGTATAATTCATAAGAGTAAGCACTACCGAGAAGAACACCACAAATTTTTCGGCTCCGGAGCTTTGGGTCAAGGTGTCTTCCCATCTCTTATAAGACGAATTCGCAACATTCAAATCAATCTTGTAAACCTTCACCGGGACAGTTTCCCTAATGATGTATTTGTGAAGGAGCCTTTCACTTCCTACAATGCTCTTCGCCCGTTTCTGAATCTGCTTTTCCTCAAAGTTATTAACCAGCATCTCCTTGATTTCGTTGGCGCCTTTCTCTATTTCATTTCGAATAGACATCCTGGATGCTTCTTCGGACAATTCCATTTCTTCAGGAAGGTCCATCTTCAGCATCGGGATTTGAGGCTTTCCATCATAGATATGTGCCTTTGAGCTACTGGCAATCATTCTGAGATCTTCGTACACTCGTTTTCCCTGTAAGAAGCACTGTTCGACCAAATCATTGAAATCGTTCGTAATCTCCCTAAGATCCGTTTCAATCTTGCTATTGATCTTGCGAATAGATTCAATCATTGCGGTAATGCTTTCACTTATTGTAAACAGGCGATCGCCTTTAATCTCAGTAGCATCGATCATCCCGCCAATCGCGTTCAATTTCCCTACAATCTCCGCCAGCGCGATGTCCTTATAAGTCGTGACAGTAGTCTGTATCTTTCTGTATAATTCCTCTCTCTTTCGAGTGTATTCAGTCTTGCTAAAGATAAGTTTTGCTTTAAGTGTTTTCCATTGCTCATCCGGATTCGCGCTCAAGATGGTGCCTTCAGCAACAATTCCTTCTGAATACCCCTCAAGTTCACTATTAACCTGATAAGAGATTTTTTCCAAAGAACGCTTTTCATTTTCTAAGATATTAAGCCGACTTCTAAGCCTCTTTATCTCTTCTCGTGCTTTTGATAATCTCTCTTTAAACGCTTCTCCAATTTCTTCTTGAGGAAGAGGAATACCCTCATGTTCAGCCAGAGCTTCCTGGGCATGCTTCACTTCCTGCTCTGCAGCAATATAATCGCCCTTCTTGTCTGTATACTCATCCTGCCTTGAATCCCGGGTCTTTTCATAAGTTTCTCTCTCTTGTCTTACTTTGGATAATGTTTCCACTGAAAGCGTCGGATCTGCATATTCGCTCTCCTCGCACGAATAGCCGGCCAGTTCCTCTTCATACCTCTGCTTCGAATTCTGTTCTGATTCCAGAGTGCTTCTTAATCCTGCCAGACTCTCGTCCATATTACTCAAAAGTGCTTTGTACTGTGCGAAGAGGGTCGAATAATCACCTTCAAGAACTTCGGACGACTTAGCATTGTCGACATTTTCAAGAATGGAATTGATATCTCTTATCAAGACCTCAATACTTTCCATTCTTTCCTGCAATGACGCCATTTCCTTAACATGCATCTCCACAGCATCGCATGCAGCCTTATAATCAGCCTCGGCAGCACTTTTTGCCATGTACAAATCTTGCTCCGCTTTATACTTATCCTGCTCTTCAGATATCATTTCGCGCAATTCGCAAAACGAATCCAGCCATTTATCGACCTTCTGAATTAAGTCAGTACACTCCTTCTGCCGCTCTGTCAGATGGCTTCCTTCCTCTTGAAGCCTCTGCAGTTCACTCTCAAGCTCTTTCTTTTTTTTCTCAAATTCGCGGATTCGATCTTTATAACTTGCGATCTGAGTTTCCTGCACTTTTCTCCAATCTTCAGCATAAGTAAATCGGTCTGCTACATTCCGATCTTCCTTGCCTTCCTGCAGATGGTTTAGAAGCTGAGCCAGTCGGTCTTCCAGATTGGATATTTCATCGCTTAAGCGGTCAAAATATCCCTCTCTATCGGCGAAGAAGCTTTTATCATGCGCGGTTAGAAAAGCACCTGCTTCCTTTGTTCCATCAAAGATATGATCAATTTGTGCCATCGTAAACAGAGGAACTACAGCCGGAAGCCATTCGATGTTTCCAGCTGACAATAGTCTCTTGATGTCTTTCTCATTATTGAACAATAGTGCATAGGCCATCTCCGGGTAAGTACCCAGGATCTCCTCCGCTCTGTCTACGGATACTGTGCCAGCCTCAATCAGACCACATATATACTCTTCACCGGTTGTTGGATTTAATCCCGTTGAATTCACATAAGCCATGATTTCCGGGAGTATATGCAGATAGCCTGACTCTGCCGCTTTCCTTTTCTCTTTGAGACTGTCAAGCTTTCGCTTTTTTGTCGCAATATCCGCCTCAGTCGTGTCAATATCCCTACGGATCTCATCACTCAGAACTCCCGTAAAAGCTGCAGTACTTTCATGGCTATACTTCTCGCAGATTCTTACAATCTGTTCAAAGATAGAATCATATTCTCCTAACTCACTCTCCGCATCTTCTAAAGATCGAGATACATTATTAACATTAATCGTTAAATCCGCAATTTCCCCTGGAATCTGGTTCTCCCGTTTCTTGATGTCCTCAAATCGTTCCGCAATTTTCGCAAGTGCGGTCTCTTGCTCCTTTTTCGACTCCTCTCTCTGGGATTTCGCAGCCTCAAGTTCCTCTTCTGCGTAAAAACCCGTAAATCTTCTGATAACATCTATCTGAAGATTGGCAACTCTCTTATCTGTATTACTCTTGCTTGCATTAAGTGCCGCTTCCGCTTCAGTATATCTTTTGCTCGCACTATCACGTGCTGCCTCGGACTTTTTCTTTGCGTCCTGGCATTCCTTTACGGTTGCGGATTCCTGGTTGATTTTTTCCTCCAGTTCCGCTCTTATGCTCTCCTGCTCGCTTTTCGCCTCCCTAGCCTTAACCAGAACGGAATACTTCAAATTTGCAATGCGTTCTGCGTCATCCGAATGATTCTCTTTGTCTTCTATAAGCTTCTTAAGCTCTGTAATCTTTCCGTCCGCTGTCTGTATCTGCCGATAAAGCTTTGCGCTCTGCAGGATGTCTTCTTCATGTCTCTTAGCCTCAAGCGTAGCTTTACTTTGTTCAAGAAGAGCTAGAGCCTCTTCCATATCCGCTTTTACACGATCACGCTTTTCACTGGCGACATAATAGTTCTTTGATTTCTTCTCGTGATCAATACGAGTTATCAAAGTATTCTGTCCTTCAATTTCCTGAGCAACCCGGCCAGTCTCCTCATTGACCGCATTCATACGATTACCAAGTGCAGCCGCAAATCCCCTTGTTTCTGACACGTTCGCAACAAACGCATCGTTGGCATTATAGAGGTCATCACTTATCTCGCTAACGCCCTCGAGATCCTCCAGCAGTTTCTTGTTGGTGTCCCGCTGCTTAATTACCGATTCCTTGTCCATAATCTTCTTGGCATAGTTAATAAGCATCGTTTCTAGGGAACAGTCAGTACCTTGGGATGCCACGCTCATCAGTTTTTGCTCAATAGCCGGTATGAAAAATTTTGCTATCAGCTTGTCGGAGGTTTTTGCTTCATCAAAATACTGATTAAGACCACCTTCGTCCTTATTCAGCACTTCAATAACACTTTCCCACTCCGTCCTGAAAATCCCATATTCCGCCAGAAATTCAGCCCACTTTACCGCATCATCTGAGGAATAATATGTCAAAAGTCCCCTACTTGACTTTGCCTTTTCTCTAACATAGTCAAACTGAGCCGGGACATAATTTCCATTATCGTTGCTTGACAGCTCAAGACTCGAGATACTATACGCTGAAAATGTGTCGTAATGCGTCGTAAAGGTATAGTATTTAACGGAATTGCCTCTTTTGTCCTCTTCTGTCGATGCACTCGAACTTGCTGCAATCGAAATACCGGTCAGCAGTTTTTCCTTGCTTCCATCCAAGTTCCATTCCAGCAATATATACGAATGGTCACCCGTGTGTGAAAAATAGTCTTCAATACGTCTTCCACCGGCCATTGCCTTTGGATGTACCGGTTGCATCATAAGCTGAACAAGGACTGTCTTTCCACCACCATTATTTAAATTAAACAACGTATTCAAAGCCTTTCCCGTATCAGGAGAAGCTAGATCATATAACTCATCCGGAATAAAGCGGTTTCCGTCATTGTAATTGAAATTCACTATCCGGATCTTACTTATCTGAGGCATGATTTTCCTCCTCTATCCAGCTATTGATCGTCTGAACACGATCCTTACGCAGCACATAGGGCATAAGATCTTTTGCTTTTTTCGTAGGCCTTATTCGTCCGCCCTCGTCTTCCAGAAAGAGCTCATCTGCCTTGAACTTCAGCAGGATTTTATTTACGACTCCATAACGGTCATCAATCCTCTTACTGGTTATTTCGCCTTCCTTCTTACTCAGCCAATCCTCTGCCAGCATGTGGAAGTTTTCGCTGTAATCATCCGTTTTGTCATCCTTATCAATATCATCGCGAGTAACGTCCTGACAATGCTTTGTGAATTCTTTGATCAGTTCTTCCTTTGTAGTGAAGTCTCTGGTCAGTGCATCCACTCCTTCACCCTTGAAAAAGATGAACAGAATATATATTGCCAGATAATTCATCAAGTAAAGATCCCTGCTCCTCACCTCATTCGTAGCCTTGATATCAGCACGATAATCTACATTGTTCTTGAGGAAGAGATCATTATCCTGGGTCGGAACCATATAGATTCGATCCTGCGCCTGAATGATTTCAAAGCCCAGCTCAATCCCCATTTGATCAAGTTCATCCCTGGCCTCATTATCTT
>OKSG01000501.1_pt1 | contig 14520 bp, 11 predicted proteins | sample 1606411 | NCBI WGS metagenome assembly OKSG01 (sample SAMEA3879586, study PRJEB24766) | human gut metagenome | biome: human-associated habitat; feature: feces | place: USA | collected 1985/1987
TGGCGGTGACGCTCACGGTCGACCCGTCGCTCGTCGGGACGTACAACGCCCGCTACGGTACGGAGTGGACGATGCTCGATGCCAAATACTATGAGTTGTCGGCCGAGAGTGTCACGATCGCCGCGGGAAAAACAACCTCGGATGTCGTGACCCTGCAATTCAAGGAGCTGATGGGCCAAGGCGAGGAACAGACGGGAGCGCTTCCTATCGACGAAACCTATCTCGTTCCCGTGCGCATCGGCCATGCCTCGATGGACGTGCTTCACGGTTCCGACGTCGCCTATTATGTCGTGAAACGATCCTCGGCCATCACCGTCGCAGCGCAGCTCACCGACAACTGGATCGAGTTCCCGACCCTCGACAAGTATTCGGAAAGCAGCAAGGCTTGGAACGGTCTGACGGCCGTGACCTACGAGGCCCTTATCTACCTCGACGATTTTGCGACGAGCAACGCTACGGGCAGCCCCGTCAACATCTCGTCCATCATGGGTGTCGAGCAGTATCTGCTGCTGCGTATCGGCGACACGAATTTCGAGCGTCAGCAGTTGCAGTTCGACGGATCGGGCGCCGGCTCGTCCTTCGGGAAGATTCCCGGACGCGATGCGACGAAGAACCTCGAAAAGGGGCGCTGGTACCATGTCGCCTGCACATATGACCAAGCGGCGCGTACCGCACGCATCTATGTCGATGGCCAGATTCAGAGCGAAGCGACCGATGTCGGCATCTCGGCGCAGAGCAAGAAGAACCAGATCAATCTGGCCATGCGGGCGCTCTACGACCTGTGGAATACGGCTCCCGACAACGAAAAACCGCAGTACGAGACCGACGACACGGGTTACAACAAGCTGGGCGAGGCTTACCAGTTCTTCCTCGGCCGCTCCTACGACGATTACCGTCCTCTGAACGGCAAGATCGCCGAAGCACGTGTCTGGTCGGTGGCCCGTACGCCCGAACAGATCTGGGACAATATGTACGACATTCAAAACCCGCAGGACGATCCGACGCTTCTTGGCTATTGGAAGTGCAACGATGCCTCGGGCAATACGGTCAAGGACTATTCGATGTACCGCAATGACGGCGTAGCCAAGTACGATATTATCTGGCCGCAGGGCATCGAGATTCCGAAACTTAACGAAAACAACGAGTGATTATGAAGACGATTTTTAGTTTGCAAACGGGAATTGCGACGCTTCTCTGTACGGCGGCACTCGCAGGCCTTATGGCCTGCGACGCCGACACCGTAGAGCAGCAGGGCGGGAAACTTCCCGACAAGGAACCGTTGGAGAATATCTATGGAAGGTTGCGTAGCAGCAGTATGTCCGACGACAAGGTTCGTATTCGGATGACGGAAGGATCCGGGTTCGTAACTTCCAACTTCTATTACCAGTTTTCAAAAGCGCCGGCTTCGGAATTATCCCTCGACGCATGGATCGACGGTTCGTTGCTCGATGGGTGGAACGAGGCGAACGACGAGCAGCGAACGTTGCTGCCCGAAGGCAATTATGATTTTCCTGACGGCAAAACGCTTTCGCTCTCGGCAGAAAATCAGCGTTCTGCACTTAAACGCATCCGCTTCATGGCCGAGAATCTGGCTCCGGGCGAATATTATCTGCCGCTGACGGTGGCTGAAGAGGCCGGAACCGAGGAGCATCAGACAATCAATTATCTCATTTCAATTCGCGCACGACAACTCGGGGAGTACAAGCTCAATGCCGACCAGGTATTTGCCGTATTCTATCTCGACACGGAAAAATACCAGCCGTTGTTGGTGGATGAATACCTCATGTCCAAGCTCGATGCCAATACGTGGGAAAATGCGTGGAGCGAGCGGGAAGACGGCTTGCGGACGATCGGTAACATTGTCAATTTGAACAAGGTGGTATTGGATTACGATGCGGAGACGGGACGCGCCCTGTTGAATCTCGGAAACGACATGCGCTATGTCCTCGACCATATCGACAAATATATCAGGCCCTTGCAGGATAAAGGCCGTAAGGTCTGCATTTGTCTGGAAGGTGGCGGAACAGGGCTCGGATTCTGCAATCTGACCGACGCCCAGATTGTCGATTTCGTAGCCCAGGTGAAGACCGTTATCACGGAATACGCACTCGACGGTGTGAATTTCTGGGATCGCAATGCCGCCTACGGCAAGGAGGGAATGCCCGCCATGAACACGACCTCCTATCCGAAACTCATCAAAGCGATGCGGGAAGCGCTCGGCAATGACAAACTGGTGACGCTGACCGATTACGAAGCCCCCACCGAGTATTTCTGGGATACCGGGGCGACCGGAGGCATCGAAGTCGGGCAATACCTCGATTACGCATGGTCTGGGTATCTGGACAATGAGAAAAATGTTCAGATTGTCGATCCCTGGCATCAGGGGCAGCAATATGTCTCGACGGATCATCCCCGCAAGCCTATTGCCGGCCTCGATCCTGCGAAATACGGATGTATCAATATTCCGTGGTATCCGCAGGGCCCGAACACTATAAATGACTATTTCACCGATATTTTCTTCTGGCGTCAGGCAGGAAACAAGCAGAGCAATATTCTGGTTTTTGAAAGTCTGCGGACGCTTCTTCAGGATAATTTCGAAAGCACTTGGGCTAGCAGCATTCAGGTTGGATATACGTATTTTGCCGACGATGGCGCTTGGATGATCGAGGATACACCTTGGGGCCCCTCCATTATGAGCGATAATGAATATTCATTCGATACATCTCTTTTGGGCAAACTCCCGAATGGTGGTACAGGATATAACAAATGGTTAAAAGACTGGTAAACTTACAGGCATGCCTATTTCGGTCTAAACGACATATTCTTTAACCCTTAAAACTCATTGAATGACAGAAAAAACAAAAACCAAAACCCAAAATAAACCGATTAACCAGTTATTGATCCTTTAAAACTAAAAACGACTATGAAACGTTATTTTGAAATTTTTGCAGCCCTTTTCTTGGGTACTACGATGATGTTCTCGTGCCAGCAGGCCGAGGAGCCGACGATGGATCAGGGCACAGTTCCCCAAACCCGTGCTTACGGCGATACGCCCGTGGTGGCCATCTATGTCGAGACCAACGACACCAACCCGCTCAATGCCGGAGATTACATGCTCTCCAACGGCAAACCCTTTGCCGGTATCGTGGAGCTGTTTGCCTCGAACATCCACAAGCGGACGGTGAACGGAGTGGTAGAGCCTACGCTCTTCCTGAATGACAAGATGACCAACCTGCTCGAAAACGGCGGTTATCAGACTTACGTGAAACCGTTGCAGGACAAGGGCATCAAGGTGCTGCTGACCGTGCTGGGCGACTGGCAGGGCATCGGTGTCGCCAACATGAACGATACCCAGACCACACAGTTCGCCAAGATCCTGGCCCATGCTGTGGAAAAATACGGTCTGGACGGAATCGGATTCGATGATGAGTATGCTAATTATTCGTCTACCAATTCTACTTCGTACAGCGAAATCATCACCAAACTCCACGCGCTGATGCCGGCCGACAAACTCATCACCGTTTTCGACTGGGGGTATACCAACACGCTGAACAGCGAGGCTAAAGCCTGCATCGACTATGCGTATCATGGCTATTTCGGTTCGAGCTTCATGACATCCGGTCTGGTGGACAAAACCCGCTGGTCGCCGGTATCGACGAATCTCGGCTCTGCTCCCAACGCAGCGACGCTGAATTCGCTGGCCAAGCGTGCCAAAGCCCAGGGCTACGGCGCATTCATGTTCTTCAACCTGCGTCGCAGCAGCAACGTTAATCCGCTTAACGGATTCAACGCTACGGCAAGCGGGCTTTACGGTCTGACCGTTACCTGTGAGAACGGCGATCGCCCTCAAGACTGGACTTTTGTATCGTCGGGGTATGAGATCAACATGGACGAAGTGGAATAACTCCGCAAAGAGATATGTGCGAATAGACCGATTTAGGATGGTTATCTGCTTGTAAGCTATAACCAGTTTCCCGACCCGCACATCCTTCGGGGTGTGCGGGTTGTTTTAACTGAAGAAGGGATATAAAAACGTTCCCCCTATCCGAAAGACGAATGGGGAAACAGAAACTACCGCAAATACATTGACCGATTCGAGTCGATATATACCCGTAAGTGACCTTTCAATCTAAAAACTCTCCGTAGCCGGTTTGTGATAGTATTTATTTAATAACGCACGAATTGATGAATTCGTATTCAAATTATATTTAGTTGGAACAATAATAAGTTGAGATAGTATCAACCTATTGACACCTGAAGAATGCTACAACCCGATGAACAGATAGGAGAGCCCGTGCTGTTTTTACACGATTCTCCTATCATCCCGTCCATCTTGTCTTGGTAGCATTTTCAGGTGTCGATGACAGGATTCGACAGCTATTTGCTGTTTTGCAAAGATACGAAAAATTATCCAACAGATACTTTGTGAATACGAAAAATACACATGATTCTGCAATACGGAGATCTGTCTTATGAAAACGCTTATTCATACTCGTATATACGCGTTGCTAACTCAAAATGAATCGAATCCGTCGGAATTAGCCCATGCATACGAAGAGTTTATCGAGACGATGACCGAGATGGTTGCTAATTTCGATAACCGGGATGATATTTTGAGAATACTGTATTACAGCCGGGTTGAATTCGACGTATTGTCCCATCCATCGTTTAATCGATATTCGAACAATGTTTTAAGGACGACGTTCATCTATAAAATCATGTATATTCTGGATTGCGAAATCAATATCGTCAGCAATAGTACGAAATATAGCTCGAACCAAGACTATTCGTTCCCTTTATCCTATCAGGACGGCGAGTTGCTGTGGACAGGGACGCAGCAAGAGCTGCTGGAGCTTGCCGTTGCCCTTCATAAAAACGGGATTATCATGTACGGCAACCGCAAGGCGCGTTTCATCGAGATCGTCCGTGCCTTGTCTTCTACATTCCATATCACGATCAACGATGTCTATGTCAAGAAAACCAGGATGCTTGACCGCAGCACGGCGGTCACACCTTTTCTGGATAAATTGAAAAAAGCCTATGAGCAAGTCGTCGAAAGACACCTGCGATAGAGAGAGCGGAGACCTGTCAAGGACGAGAAAATCAGAAAGTTTTTCTCCGTTTGCAAAATTTCAACAGGTTATTTTTCAGTTGATTATATTTTCATACTTTACAAAAAACTTTTTGATTTTTCCCGAGAGGCATCCGGAAAAGTGTACTTTTCAGTGATTTTGTATTATACATTTGCAGCAGAAAGCGACGCATAGTGCATCGCTGCATTCAAAATCCAAATAACATGAAAAACATCCTTTTAGCCGTTGCAGTCTTCGCTGCCGCATCCGTTTCCTGCAACAAGGAGACCGAAGTCGTACCTTCCCCCAATTCTTTCACCGATGGGGCACGTATCGCACTTACGCTTACCGATGATGCCGCCGACACCCGCTCCTTCTTCGATTCGACAGCCTCGGCCGAGGCATGAGAGTCTTCGTTGTCGTCACTGTCGATTTTCGTCTTCGATAATGCCGACAACTTCGTTATTCGCCGGGATTTAACATCCAGCGAGCTGGCCGCGAAATCGGCGACATTCTCCCTACCTAAATCTCTTGCCAGCACCCCCTGCTCATTCTATGCCATAGCGAACTACGACGCCTCGTCGGCCAAGACCCGCGCAGCCCTTACGGCCCTTGTGGAGAAGTCGGCCGCCGACTATAACGGCACCTTTGCCGAGGTGTCCACCGCAGCCAAACGTTCGGGCGGCTTCGTGATGTCGGGCATGAAATCGCAGACCGTCGGGGCCGTGAACTCCACGACCAATGTCGGCATCACGCTCAAACGCACTGTCGCTAAAGTAGCCCTTCAGACGACCATCGACCCGTCGTTCGCCGACAAATATGCAGGAACGCTTACCATCAACTCGGTAAAACTCTCCAAAGCCGCCTCACAGTCGCTCGTCGTGGCCGGAACGCCGACACCCGGGGCCATGACCTTCAGCCACACGCAGACTCCCGCCACGGCTTCGGGAAAATGCAATGCGCTGTTCTACTGTTTCGAGAATGGAGCTTTGCCCGCGGGCAGCCGCGTTCTGCTGGAAATTAACGCCACATACGATTCGGACGGCAGCACCTCGACTACGGACGACCGCTCGGAGGTGACCTACTCGGTGGAGCTGACGGGCAAGGCCGCGGGCGAGATCCTGCGCAACGGCTACTACCGTATCGCGGCCAATATCACAGGTCTCGTAGGTCAGGATTGCGCCGTGACGGTGACCGTCGCCGACTGGGAGACACCCGTCACGCAGTCCGTCGAACTGGGAGCATAGTCCGCATGTCGTACCGGGTTCCGTCCTGTGTTTCGGGCGGAGCCCTTTTTCTTTCAAAGCTATGAAAAGATTATTATATATCCTGTCGATAAGTCTTGCCGCGACCCTTATGGGCTGCATCGCCGAAGACAGGTCGGCATGCCCTCATCCCCGCGGCGTTTCGGTTCGGCTGACAGTATGTCCCGACCCGATGACGGCCGTAACCCGCACTACGGACGAAGAGGCGCTCCGCGACCTGAACCTCTATCTCTATGACGATGACGGCGAGATCGTCCTGCACCGCTACCAGAGCTCTTCGACGCTGCGCTTCACGTCCTTGCCCGGCAACTACCGGATGCGTATCGCCGCCAATATGGGCCGTGACCTTGGTGAGAATCCCGCATCGGAAGACTTCACCGTTACGCACGCCGACGAGTACGATACGCTGCCGATGTCCTATGAAGGCGAGGTGTCGATCCCCTCGTCGGATGAAACGGTGACGCTTCCGACCGTCGAGGTGCAGCGCGTCGTGGCGAAGATCACCTATAACATCTCCGTCGCACCGGATGCCGGCGACATCCGCCTGCACAGCGTCCAACCCGTGAACCTCCCGGCCCGGGTGCCGGTCTTCGACCCCGGGCTGCGGGCTGCGGAATATACGGCGGGAGAAATCGTCGGCTCGTCGTCGCAGACCCTGACGGGGACGTTCTACATGCTTCCGAACCTGCAGGGCGAGGTTCCCTCGATCGCCGACCAGCGGGACAAGGGCCCCGCGAACGCCCCGGCGGACGCGACGTTCCTGCGCATCCGTGCTCTGCGGGGCTCCAAGGTGCTGGACTACTATATCTATCCGGGCGGCAACAACACCTCGAACTTCGACATACGGGCCAATACGCACTATAGGCTCGATATTATGATCCGTGGCGACGCCGAGGTCGACACCCGTATCCGGGCCTATACCGTAGAGGTGCTGTGCACGCCGGAGGCTGCGCTGTCGAACGGTTTCCTGCTGGAGCGGCAGCCGATGCGCCTGACGCTGCGGCTCGGCGGGGCCTACGAAGAGGCCGGGGTCGAAGCCTTCGTGGAGCTGAAGACCGGAGATGTGCGGTATTTCGGGTTCGAGGGCCAATGGGGCGCCGTTGCAAGGACGATGGAGATCCGGGGCCCGGAGAACGACTACGATATCCGTTACTGGCCGCCGTCCTTCACGCGCGAGGAGTGCCGCTTTATGTTCCGGGTTCATATCCTCGACCGTTACGGGGAGGTCGCCTCGTTCGGTTTTCCGTACTGCTACGCCCACCTGCTTCGGGTCTACACCAAATGGTTCGACGGCAGCAACGGGAAAGGCACTGTCGCCTCGCCCGATGCGCTACGTGTGGTCGAAGACATGACGCTCTCTTCATGGTATTCGCTCATATATTGTCCTGACGAAGGCTGCACGCTCGTCGCCGAGCCCGATGCGGGCCGGTTGTTCGAGGGCTGGTGCCGGAATGCCGACCATACCGGGGTTCTGAGCTACGAGGAACAGTACCGTTTCTCCCCGGACGACGATCCCGCCGTTATTTACGCTTATTTCAGATAAAACCATGAAAACCCTCATCCATATCCTTTGGGGAACGCTGCTTTTCGCCGGCTCCTGCTCGGACGAGATGCCCGTATGCACTCCGGCCGTACACGGCCCCCGGCATGTGACCTTCACGTTCTCCTGCGACGCTCTGCCCGGCACGCGGGCTGTTGCGGACGAGAGCCGCGTCGAGGATATCAACCTTTACCTGTTCCCGGCAAACGATGCTCCGGCACGGCACGTGTACGCCGCCTCGCAGCGCACCGTCGCGCTGGAGCTTCCCGACGGCCGATACACCCTCTATGCCGTCGCCAACCTCGGCACGGACACCGGGCCGCTGCCCGAAGCCGAGGTGCGGGCGCTGCGCAGCGCATGGAACCCTGACGGATCAGACTCCGGAACGCTTCCCATGTCCGCCATGCGGACGTTTACCGTGCGCGGCACGACGCAGATCGCTATTGAACTCGTGCGGGCCGTGGCGAAGGTCGATTTCAGCTACACCGTGGCTGCCGATTTCAGAAATTCGCTCTCCGTGCGTTCCGTACGTCTGTGCAACGTCCCGCGCTTCGCGGCGCTCTTCGGCGAGGGCCGCATCACCGCAGACGGGGAGTGCGCCGCGACGGAAGCCTTCCCGGCGGACGGCGACGGCTATTCCGCCGTTTACTACCTCCCGGAGAACCTGCAGGGCGAGAACGTCTCGATTCCGGGACAGGAGCAGAAGAACGAGGCCAATGCCCCGGAATATGCCGCTTATATCCTGATCGAGGGCGAGGCGGACGGCCTGCACGTCGTCTACCGCATCTACCTGGGGGAGAACAACACCTCGGACTTCAACATCGCCCGCAATAGGGTCTACCGCATCGAGGCGCGGATTTTGGGACGCAATACCGTGGACTGGCGGGTTTCGACCACCGAGGTATCCGTGACGCCTTTCGCCGAACGTCATGCGCCCGGCAGAACCGCCACGGCGCAGTTCCGGGTCGTCAGCACGAACAACGATCGGAGCACCTGCTTCCTGACCTGCGAGCGGGAAGAGGGCGACGGCGATGTTACCCTGGACGGCGAGCCGATCCTCTTCGGAGTGCCTTATCCATTTCTCTCCGGCGACGGGGAGAGAACCGCTGATATCACTTACACGCAGCAGCGGGAAGGCGACGTGCGGCTGCGCCTCGTCCTGACCGACGAAAAAGGGTTGCATGCCGAGCGGGTGCTGCAGACGAGCTATGTCCGCGAGCCGCTGCGGGTATCCTTCACGCAGGACAAGTTCGAACTGGCGGCGCTCGACCGCGCCCGTGTGGACTTCACCGTCGAGCAGGACGATTACGACGGGACTTATACCGTGCAGGTCGAAGGTACGCCGACCCTGTTCCGGAACCTGACGGATGACATCGGGCCCGTCACGGGCTATACGGTGGCGGGGAACGGCACCTACCCGCTGCGTATTCGTCCCGAGGCCGTCGGGGAGAATCCCTACCGCATCACCGTGACGGATGAAAAGGGCAACAGCGCCTTCTTCGACTCCTTTGTCACGGGAATCAAAACCGTTTCCTGCTTTACGTTCTCCTTCAGTAAAATATCGGGCGGCATCGAGGTCGTTGCGGAAGGGACCTATCCGGTTATGAACGATCTGACGATTACCCTAAACCCCACAGTGACGGTAGTGCTGCGGGGCGGGGCGACCAAGACGCTGACCTGTACGATGAACGTAAAGATCGAGGCGGACCGGATGAGGGGACGCGCCTCGGCGACGCTCGATCTCGGAACTGGTTACACGGACTACTCCGTGACCGATTACGAAGCGACTTTCTCCCGCACGGCATCAGAGAACGGAATGGTCGAATACGCCGTACGATAACTTTCAAACAGACAAAAAACGACATGAAAAAACAACGAATATTCATTACGGCGGTTTTGCTGTTGGCGGCTTTGTGGGGAGCGCCCCGCCGGGCTGCGGCGCAGATCTTCGCCGTAAGGGCCAACGCCCTCGCGGTATGCAGCGCAACGCTGAACGCCGGGGCCGAAGCGGCCCTGACGGACAACTGGTCGCTGGAGCTGTCCGGCTACTGGAACCCGGTGAAAACCGCATCCCTCTCGATGAACTTCCATGCCGTGCAACTCGGCGGCCGCTACTGGTTCTACGAATCCTTCGTGGGACACTTTCTCGGACAGCACCTTACCTATGTCGGTTACGACCTCGGAAGCCGGACAAAACGCTATAAGGGGCATGCCTGCGGTCTGGGTGTCAGCTACGGGTATGCGTGGATGCTCTCGAAACGCTGGAACGTCGCCGTCGAAGCCGGCGCAGGGCTTTACCGCACGAAGGACACGCGCCGCGACCCCACGGTCGGAGACTGGGACGACGAGTATATCTACCGTTACCGACGCTGGACGCTCGCGCCGACAAAGTTAGAGGTATCGTTTTCCTACATCTTTTAACGATGAACACACGTAAAATCATAACTGTAGGAATCACCGTCGGGGTTTTATGGATGATGTTCGGCTGTTCGGTGGCCGGACGGCTTCAGCGGCAGCAGATGACAGCCTCGCTCTCGCAGCTTACCCGCGCCGAACGGCAGGAGCGGCAGCAGGACTACCGCCCGCAGGTCGTAAAACTCCAGCGTGACAGCAACACATTCTTTCTTGCACCCGTGGATACGCTTGCCGACGGAGAACGCGTGATGGCGCTTCAGATCGAGCAGGTGACGGTCGTGGCGAAGATGCGGTCTATTCCCGAACGCAACGGGCGCGTCGTGCTGGATTTCATCGTGACGCTGCCCAGGCAGTTGTTGGGCAAGAGCCGCAGCGTCGTCATTACACCCATTCTGCACAAGCCCGACGAATCCGTGGCGCTCGAAGATCTGGTGATCCGCGGCGGACGCTTCTCGCTGCTGCAAGAGCGCGACTACTGGCAGTACGAAACCTATGTCGAACGCTTCCGCCCCGATACCGTGGGGCGCGAGGCGGCCTTCAACCGCTTCGTGAAGTTTCCCTACCCGGAGGATGTTCGGCTCGACTCGCTGGTCGAAGGCAGGAGCACCGTCACGTATTACTATTCCCAAGCAGTGAAAACCGACGAGACCTCGAAGAAGATGCTCGTAACGCTTCAGGGGCAGGTGTTGGCCGTGGACGACAGCGCCTACCGTCTGCCGCCGTCCGATACGCTGAGCTACGTCGTATCCTCGATGCTATCCTTTGTAGATACCGTACCGAGGTATCGCATCAAGGTCATCGACAAGTTCGTGACCGTCGAAGACCGCAACTACATTCAGTTCTTCGTGGGCGATACCCGTGTGGTCGATACGCTGGGCGACAACCGGCGGCAGTTGGACAAGATCTCTGGCCTGATGCGGCAGATCGTCGAACAGCAGGAGTTTTATGTCGATACCATCACGCTGACGGCGGCATCGTCTCCGGAGGGAGCCTATACCTTCAACGCCCGGCTCTCGCAAGGAAGGGCCGCGGCGCTCAAACGCTACCTTGTCCGCCGATACGGCAAAAGCATCGATACGATACTCACCGTGCGGTGGGTAGCTGAGGATTGGCAGGAGCTGACAAACCGCATCCGAACAGACCGGGAGATCGGAAATCGTGACGCTATTCTGGAACTGATCGCTTGGGAGAAGAATCCCGACCGACGGGAGCAGGCCATCCGGCAACAGTTTCCGAAAGAGTATGCCTATATCCGTTCGGTGATCTATCCGCAGCTACGGGCCGTGAATTTCCGCTACAACCTGCGGCGCAAAGGGATGGTCAAGGACACGATACACACCACGGAATTGGATACGGCCTATGCCCGCGGCGTGGAGCTGTTACGGAAGCGCAAATACGCCAAGGCGCTCTATATTCTCAACGACTACAACGACCGCAACACGGTCGTGGCGCATCTGTCGCTGGATCATAACGAGCGGGCGATGGAGCTGTTGGCAACGATGCCCAAGGATGCCGTGACGGAGTATCTGCGGGCCATCGCCTGCTCGCGATTGGGACGCAAGGCGGAAGGTCGGGAGCATTTCCTCGAAGCATGCCGCTTGGACGGGCGTATGGAGTATCGGGGCAATCTCGATCCGGAGATTGCTGAACTCTTAAAACAATAGTCATGCGGATCGGACTGGTGGATGTGGACGGGCATAACTTCCCGAACATAGCGCTGATGAAACTCTCGGCATGGCACAAGCGCCGGGGCGATACGGTGGAGTTCGCCGATCCCGCGGTGAGGCGTTATGACAAGGTCTATATGTCGAAGGTCTTTACCTTTTCTCGGGACTGCACGGCTCATTACGACTGTGAGGTCGTGCGTGCCGGGACGGGTTACAGGGACTATGCGACAATGCTTCCCGAAGAGATCGAGCATATATGTCCGGATTACTCGCTTTATGGAGTCAAAGAAGCCTATGGGTTTCTCACGCGCGGATGCGTGAACCGCTGCCCGTGGTGCGTCGTGCCCCATAAGGAAGGTGAAGTCCGGGCACATGCCGACATCGAGGAATTTCTCGACGGGCGTAAGCGTGCCGTGCTACTCGACAACAATGTCTTGGCTTCGGAGTGGGGACTTATGCAGATCGAGAAGATCGTCCGCATGGGCATCCGGGTAGATTTCAACCAGGGACTCGATGCCCGGCGTATCGCCCGCACGCCGGAGATCGCTGCGCTGCTCGCACGGGTCAAATGGATACGTTTTCTGCGCATGGCCTACGACAGCCGTGCCATGCAGGACGACGTTCATAAAGCCATAGAACTCCTCCGTAAGCACGGCGTTCCGGCCCGGAAGCTCTTCCTCTATGTGCTGATAAGGGATGACACCGAAGATGCACTCGGGCGTATCCGAGAGCTGAAAGCGTTGGGATGCCAGCCTTTCGCGCAGCCGTACCGGGATTTCGAACACGAGGGGAAACCCTCGCGGGAGCAATGGCGGCTGGCCTACTGGTGCAACCGCAAGCCGCTGTTCTACTCCGTGGATTATGAGGAATACCGAAAAAACCGAACTTAACAATCGAACTTATGAACAGACTGAAAATCAAATATGCCGTCGCGTACGGCTTTCTTGCAGCAACGGCGGTCGCGCTTATCGCATCGCTATTTGCGGGCTGCCATGTCTACGAACACGAAGAGGTGGAAATTATCCGCTGTCCGGTGATCGAAGCCGACACGATCGACATTCCCGGCTGGGATAAGGAAATCGCAACCCCCGAATTTTAACCGCTGTCACGATGAAAAAACTGTTGATTTGGCTCCCGGGCATGCTTTCGATGCTCGCAGCCTGCACCGAAGCGGTAGAGATACCGGCTCGGGCGCCCGAAAAACAATCGCCCGTCAGGGTCGAACTGCATCTGACGACCGAGCAGCAGGCCGCCACCCGCGCAATGGATGAAAATTGCATTCGGGATGTGAATTTGTATCTATACGGAGATACAGAATATCATTTTTATTTCCCCTCCGTTTCCTCGCCGCTGGTGTTCAACGTCCTTCCCGGCAATTATCGGAGTTATGCGATTGCGAACGCCGGACAGGATCTGGGAGATAAAAATGCGTTCAAGATCCAGTTTTACGAAACAGCGGTAGACGTGATGGTCTCTTCGGACGCTATCCCGATGACGGATCGGGGAACATTGGCGGTCGATGGCGCTGGCCGGTGTACCCCCTCATCGCTTCGCGTAACGCGCAGTGCGGCGAAGATCGCCTATACCATCGAGGTCGCCGACGCCGTCGCACCGTCGCTCCGTCTTCGCTCTGTGCAGTTCTGCAATCTGCCGCGGACGATACGTCCCTTCGATTCGGGCAGTATTTCCTCGACGGTCGAGGCGAACTACTATGACGGCGAGGCGATGCCTGTCGGCAATGAACGGAGAACCGCGGGTACAGCGTATCTTTTCGAGAACTTGCAGGGCTCGGTAGACACGATCACCGACCAGAAGGACAAGTGCCCTGAAAATGCTCCGTCCTGTGCCACCTACCTGCGGATTCTCGCGGAACGGAGCGCGGACAAAGCCCTTGTCGAATACATCGTTTATCCGGGTGAAAATAACACGTCGGATTTCAATGTCCGCCGAAACACGTGGCATAATCTGGAGCTTGTTATCAGGGGCGAAGATGAGATCGACAACCGGGTTCTCGTCTACGACGGCCTGTATTACGGAACGGCGAACTGCCATATCTGCACCGGCGATCAGGTTACGTTCGATGTTACCCCGTATCGCACGTCCCGCAGCCGCAATTACGCCTATCTGGGAATCGAGGCGGGCGATGAATACGCTCCGGCATCCGCCGGGCTGCTGTGGCAGGACAACAAGATCATTACAGGATTCACGCTTGCGGACAACCGTCTTACGGTGCACACGAACGGTCAGCGGGGCAATGCGCTCGTCGCGGTGTACGATGCCGGCGGGACGATTCTCTGGAGCTGGCATATATGGTGCCTGCCCGGCGATCGGCCGCAGGACGACCGGTATACGAACCGAGCGGGCGAACAGTTCCTTGTCATGGATCGGAATCTGGGAGCCATCGGTACGGATTTGAAAACCCGCTACGGACTGGTCTACACATGGGGGCGCAAAGATCCCTTTACGTCGAACGAGGTCTACAACGCCGCAGGACGTAAGGATCGGTTCATAAACCATTGGCCGACAATCTACACCACAATCCAGGTGGAGGGAACCAGCAG
>OKSG01000507.1_pt1 | contig 14258 bp, 16 predicted proteins | sample 1606411 | NCBI WGS metagenome assembly OKSG01 (sample SAMEA3879586, study PRJEB24766) | human gut metagenome | biome: human-associated habitat; feature: feces | place: USA | collected 1985/1987
TCGGCGGCGTGCGCCGCGGGCAAACTGAGGAGAACGATTGCCGCGGCATGCTGGCAAGTACAAAGAACTTGTCAGCAAAATCAAGATATCACAAGAATCTTGCTATGTCAAGAATAAATTTACAAGATTCTTGTTATAATTGATTGACAGTTACAAGCATCTGCGATAGAATACAGTCAAATCTTGTCGCAGCCTGCGTTTTCTGGGGGAATCTTGATGAGTTTTGGCAAACAAATGCGTCTGCGGCGTGAGGAGCTTCATCTCTCGCGCGCGGCACTGGCGGAGGAGCTTGGCGTTTCGCCCTCTGCCATCAGCAACTATGAAAACGGCGTCAGCTCGCCGAAGGAGGAGGTGCTGCTCCGGCTGTTCGATGCGCTTGAGATCGACCCGAACTACCTTTACCGCGATTCGTTCCGCTCAGGCAGCTTCGTCTGCTCGCGCGCAGAGCAGGATTTGATCGAAAAGTGCCGCTCGCTCTCGCCGCTCGAGCGCGAGACGGTAGGCAGCCTCGTCAGCGCCCTGTGCACGATGCATACAGGGCGGGAGGAGGCGAGCGCGCCGCGCCGCATCCCGCTCTACCGCTCGATCGAGGCAGCGGGCTACGCCGCCCCCGTGCCAGGCGAGGATTTTGACTACATCGTCGACCACGGCGATGTGCCGCCGGGAGCGGAATTCGCCGTGCGCATCCGCGACGACAGTTTAGAACCCGTGCTGCACAGCGGCAGCGTCGCCTACCTCAATCACGACCCGCTGCATGCGGGCGACGTGGGCATCTTCTGCGTCGGGGGCGACATGCTCTGCAAGCAGTATTACCGCGACCCGCTCGGCGTTTCGTACCTCTTTTCTCTGGGGCGGGACCGCAGCGCGGACGTCGTCTGCGGCCCTGAGAGCGGAAAGCGCTTTATCTGCTTCGGACACGTGATCTTAGATCATCGTGTGCCGCTGCCCGGTATGGGCCTGTGAGCGGGAAAAAGGCGCATTTTGCGTGGAAAAAGACTTGAATCGTTCACAAATTCTGCTTATAATGTAGGTTTGGAAATCAATAAAAAAGAAGGAAGCGTATTTCTTATGACGAAAATTGACATTTTCTCCGGCTTTCTGGGCGCCGGCAAGACCACGCTCATCAAAAAGCTGATCGCGGAAGCCTACAGCGGCGAAAAGCTCGTGCTGATCGAGAACGAATTCGGCGAGATCAACATCGACGGCGGCTTTCTGAAGGAGTCCGGCATCGAGATCTCCGAGATGTCCGCGGGCTGCATCTGCTGCTCCCTCGTCGGTGACTTCAACAAGGCGCTCAAAGAGGTCGTGGCGCAGTTCCACCCCGACCGCATCCTCATTGAGCCGAGCGGCGTCGGCAAGCTCTCTGACGTCATCGTCGCCGTGCAGCGCACGGTGGACGAGTGCCCGGGCGAACTCAAGCTCAACAGCTATGTCACCGTGGCCGACGCCAGCAAGGTCAAGGTCTATATGAAGAACTTCGGTGAGTTCTACAACAACCAGATCGAGGCCGCCGGCACGATCATTCTTTCCCGTACGCAGAAGCTCTCGCAGGAAAAGCTCGAGGCTGCCGCCGCGATGCTGCGCGAGAAGAACCCCGACGCCGCCATTCTGACGACTCCGTGGGACGAGCTGGACGGTAAGACCATCCTCTCCGCCATCGAAAAGGTGTCGCTCAGCGACGAGCTTCTTGAAAAGATGCGCCGCGAGCACGAGATCGAAGAGGCCGAGCACGAGCATGAGCATCACCATCATCACGATCACGATGAACATGACGAGCACGACGAGCACGAGCATCACCACCATCACCACGACGGTGAGGAGTGCGACGATCCCGAGTGCGAGTGCCACCATCACCATCATCACCACGCCGACGACGTCTTCTCCTCCTGGGGCAAGGAGACGCCGAAGAAGTTCAGCAAGGAAGCTCTTGAGGACATGCTCCACAAGCTGGACAGCGGCGACTACGGCCACATCCTGCGTGCCAAGGGCATCGTGAACGGCGAGGACGGCTGGCTCGAATTCGACTACGTGCCCGAAGAGCACGAGGTCCGCGCGGGCCATCCCGACTACACGGGCCGTCTGTGCGTTATCGGCGCGGAGCTCAAGGAAGACGGCCTTGCAGAACTGTTTGGAGTGTAATTCATGGATATTCCTGTTTATCTGGTCGCCGGATTCCTCGATTCCGGCAAAACGAGCTTTATCAACGGCATTTTAGAAGACGGCTTCGCCCGCGAGGACAGGACGCTTCTGATCTGCTGCGAAGAGGGCGACGAAGAATACGAGAAGAAGGCGCTCGACAACGTCACCGTCGTCACGGTAGACGACGAAGAGGAGCTGACGCTCGCTTTCTGCAAGGAGCTTGAAAAGAAGCACCGCCCCAAGCAGGTGCTCATTGAGTACAACGGCATGTGGCAGATGGAAAAGCTCTACCGCGAGGTGCTGCCCGCCAACTGGGTGCTCTATCAGATCATGACCTTCGTGCAGGCACCGACGTTCGAGCTGTTCGTCAAGAACATGGGTCAGCTCATGATGGAAAAGATCACGAACGCGGACATGATCGTCTTCAACCGCTGCGACGACAAGCTCAAAGAGAGCCTGCGCGCGCGCAATCTGCGCATGGTCAACCGCCGCGCGGACATCTACCTTGAGGACAACGACGGCAACAGCGAGGACTACCTGACCGGCGACGAGTGCCCGTTCGACATGACGCCCGACCTCATCGACATTCCCGACGACGACTACGGCGTGTGGTACGTCGACGCGATGGACCATCCCGACCGCTGGGATGGCAAAAAGGTCCACATGAAGCTCATCATGTGCCACTCGAAGAAGTTCCCGGGCATCCACTGCCCCGGCCGCTTCGTGATGACCTGCTGCGAAAACGACATCCAGTTCGTCGGCATCGTCGCCAAGGGCGACAGCCTGAAGGCCTACAAGAATCGCGACTGGGTCGATATCACTGCCACGGTCAAAAAGGAGCACCTCGACGCCTACGAGGGCGAGGGCCCCGTGCTGTACGTCGAGCGCATCACCACCACGTCGAAGCCCGCGCAGGAAGTCGTGTCGTTCTGACGACGCGATTTGCGGAGGTAAGGTGAATCAGCAGCGCGCGCAGCGCTGCGGAGTTTTCTCCTGCTAACCCGCAGGGGAGAGCGAATAAAGGGGACATTCTCTTCTCGAAGAGAATGTCCCCTTTTGAATCCCAAGGGAAGGATGAGGGGAAACCCTCTCGCCCCCCCGACATTGCGGTTTTGAGGCTTGAAGCGCTGCTCAGTCTGCGGAATCGGGTACCTGCCGGGTGATGGTTCTAAACGATTTGACTTTTTTCTATCTTCGCTGTCGCTCCCTGATCTGAATGCAGTCTTGGTAGAATCCCCTGCCGTCGCCAGATTTTGCCAACCTTGCTGCCCCCCAAAGCGGCATCGCTGCGCTCGCCGCACTTTTAAGTTATCGTATATTTTTTACGATGGCCATGTGGTCATATCCGCGGTGCGCCGCTTGCGCTGTGCGCCTTGCCGTCACCAAGCTTTACACGCAGCGGCGGCAGTTCGATGCCGAGCATCAGCTTGACGAGCCAGGCAAAAAACAGCAGCACTAAAATCGGGATCAGGCACGACGTGACGAGCATGACGGCGAGGGCCTCGATAAAGCGGTTCAGGACCGTTTTGAGCTGCTCGACCGCGGCGGTCGCCGCTCCGGTGATGCCCTCAGTCACCTTGGAAAAGAGGCCGGAAAGGCCGCTCTTTTCCCCCTCGTCCGTCTCGCCCGAGGTGGCGGACTGGATATCCTCGGTCGTCTGCTCGGCGTTTGCGATGGTCTCTTCGATCGAGGCGCGGTATGTGTCCTCGATCATGCTCGAGACTTTGACACCCGCGGGAATGGCAAACGCGATGGCGAGCGCGAAGAGCAGCAAATGCCACGCGAGCTTCCCCAGCGCGGCGCGCAGCTTTTCGGAAAAGAGCGCAGCGATGCCAAGCGCGCAGGCTGCGGGGATCAGGATCGTGAACGACACGTAGGATGTGATCGTCAGCAGATACTTTTCCAGAAAGATGGCGCAGAGCACGATGAGGAAATAGCCGCTCAGGTCGGCGAGCTTTTCGGCGATGGGCGTCGCGGTGTCGCCCGGCAGGAGCGTGATGGCTGCGCTCGCGGCGGTCGACGCCGCCGTCAGCTCAAGCACCGTCTCCTGCTTTTCCGCGAGCGCGTCGATGGACGCTTGATGGTACGCGGGGTCGGACGCTCTCTTCCCCACCGCGAAGATGGAAAGGAGCGCCGCCAGAACGAGAAGCGCCGCAAGCGCGGCCTTCTTAGTTGTCACTGAATGCATAGTCGCCTCCAAAAAACGGGATGGTTCTATCATACCGAAACGGTGGAAGATGTCAAGAAAACGCGGTTTCGGTCGCGTCACCGTGCATGGTTTCTATCCTCCTCATCGCGTCAAAAACATAGAGAATCAGCATGAAAACGCTAATATTTCGTTAATTTCTTTCAGATTTTTCCAAATTTTATATCACTTTTCCGAATTCTGTCTTGTCACCCGCCCTGTTTTTACGGAAAGTTCGTGATAGAATACAGATATAGCAGGATCGGCGAATCTTTTTTCATTGATTCTGTCAAAGCGGAAGTTTTTTCTTCCCCGTTTCCGGCGCGAAAGCGCCTGTACTGATCTGACAAGCAAATCAAGCAATGTTTGGCAAACCTGCTGAAAAGCAGGGACGCAAAGCCAGAGGGGGCTAAGGCCGCCATGTGCGGTTATGACAGCCGGTTGCAAATCATTCGGAAGGGCATCGCCCTTCCTGCACCGCCCGGCCCTCTCTGAAAGCAAGGTACAGGCGGGAAACCTTTTTTGCCGGAAAGAGGGGAATGAACATGCGACAAACATTTTATGAGTTCTGCATGCTGCATGAAAGGACAAACTTACTGAAAGAATGGGACGAATCGCGCAATTTTCCGCTCACGCCGGACACCGTTTCCTACGGCAGCAAGAAAAAAGTCCGGTGGACGTGTGAAAACGGCCATTCGTGGCAGACGACGGTGCATGTGCGCTCCGAGGGGAGCGGCTGTCCGTACTGCACGGGGCGAAAGGTCCTGCCGGGCTTCAACGATCTTGGCACACTCTATCCCGACGTGGCCGCGCAGTGGGACCGTGAGAAAAACGGCCCGCTTTCGCCGCGCGACGTCTCCACGGGCTCGAAGATCCGCATCTGGTGGCGCTGTCCGGAGGGGCACTCGTGGCAGTCGCCCGTCGCCTCGCGCACGGCGTGGGGGCACGGATGTCCCGTGTGCGCGGGCAAGACGATCGTCACGGGCGAAAATGACCTTGCCCACCTCCAGCCCGAGATCGCCGCACAGTGGGATAAGCGCAAAAACGGGTGCCTGAAGCCCAGCGATGTCGCCGTCAGTTCCAACCGTCCCGCTTGGTGGCGCTGCGAGCTGGGGCATTCCTACCGCGCCACGGTCTCGTCGCGCACGCAGCGCAAGACCGGATGTCCCTATTGCGCGGGACGCAAGGTGCTCAAGGGCTTCAATGATCTCAAGACGCTCTGTCCCGGCGTTGCCGCGCAGTGGCACCCGTCGCTCAACGGCGCGCTGACGCCGGAGATGGTCACGCCCGGCAGCAACAAAAAGGTCTGGTGGCAGTGCTCCATGGGACACGTGTGGAAATCCGTCATCTATCCGCGCACCGGCGCGCAGCAGTGCGGCTGCCCCGTCTGCGCCGGAAAGGTGAGCACAACACACGCGCGGCGTTACGCCCAGCTCGACGAAATTCGCACCTTTACCGAGCTGTGACAAGACCAATTCTATAAAAACGATCAAGGCCGTGGGAAGCGATGTGCTTTCCGCGGCCTTACTTTTTGCCTGATTTGGACGCACTGTCAGCACTATGTTTAGTGCTGACGCGTTTTCTTTCCCGCTTTCGCCAAAAAGCAGCGCCCCTCTCTATTGCGGCGAGGGGCGGTACAATCTGTTCAATGAGTCAACTTGTTGCCGCAGGCAAAACAAATGATTGTTATATGTGGACACTTGCGTCTGATTTTTCCCTGTGCTATAATGCAGTTACTTTAATCGGATAAATTACCTGTAAAGGAGAATCATCATGGATTATATGGCTCTTTCCGCTGCCGAGTGGCAGCAGGAATACGACAAGGTGTCCGCCGAATACGAGAGCTGGAAGGCCAAGGGCCTCAAGCTCAACATGGCGCGCGGCAAGCCGAGCAAGCAGCAGCTCGACCTTGTCAGCGGCATCCTGACCGCGCTGACCAGCGCCGAGGAGTGCGTGGACAGCGGCGTGGACGCCCGCAACTACGGCGAGCTCAAGGGTCTTGAGAGCGCGCGTAAGCTGTTCGCCGATATCCTCGGCTGCAAGACCTCTCAGGTCTTCGCCGGCGGCAATTCGAGCCTCCAGCTCATGTACGACACGGTCTCCAAGGCCTACACCCACGGCCTGCTGCACAGCGAAAAGCCGTGGTGCAAGGAAGAGAGCGTCAAATGGCTCTGCCCCGCGCCGGGCTATGACCGCCACTTCAAGGTGACCGAGAGCTTCGGCTTCGAGCTCATCACCATCCCGATGACCGAAAACGGCCCCGACATGGACATTGTCGAAAACCTCATCAAGGACCCGAGCGTCAAGGGCATGTGGAACGTGCCGAAGTACTCGAACCCCGACGGCATCATTTACTCCGACGAGACCATCGAGCGCATTGCGAAGATGAAGCCTGCCGCGCCGGACTTCCTGCTGATGTGGGACAACGCCTACTGCATCCACGAGTTCGACGGCGAGTTCGTCCCGTTCAAGGATATTCTGAGCGAGTGCGAGAAGTACGGCAACGCCGACATGGTTTTCGAGTTCGCTTCCACGAGCAAGGTGACGCTCCCCGGCGCGGGCATTGCGTGCTTTGCGTGCAGCGAGGCCAATATGGACTACATGACGAAGCTCATCGGTATTCAGGCCATCAGCTTTGACAAGATGAATCAGCTGCGCCATGTGAAGTTCCTGAAAAACAAGGAGCATACGCTCGCACTGATGAAGGAGCACGCCAAGATCTTAAAGCCGAAGTTCGAGATGGTGGTTTCTACGCTCGAGCGCGAGATCGCGCCGCTCGGCATTGCGACCTGGCACAAGCCCAAGGGCGGCTACTTCGTCTCCGTGAACACCACCCCCGGCCTTGCCAAGCGCACGCTTGCACTCTGCAAGGAAGCGGGCGTTGTGATGACGAGCGCGGGCGCGGCCTATCCGTACGGCCACGACCCTGCCGACAGCAACATCCGCGTCGCTCCGTCGCTGCCCCCGGTCGAGGAGCTCGAGCAGGCGATGGCAGTGTTCTGCTGCTGCCTCAAGCTTGCCGCGCTGGAGCAAGTGTATAAGTTCTAAGAAGTATAGTTGCCTTACCTTGACAATCCCCCACGTTCACTTTATATTGATAACAGGCGAAAGCCGAATCTCGCAGCTTTCCGGTGAGGTCCACACCGTAAGTGTGACCTCAGGCATTCATGGACCCCGTAGGGCATTATGACCACCCTGTACGCAGGAAGTTCCATGAAGGTCGACAGTTTTTGGCGCTGTACCGGCAGCGCGGGTGTGTACCCTTCCGTCGAAAGCGGAAAGGACACAAATGAACGACAACGTCGTTATCGTCTACAATGGTGAGCAAGTATCGGTGCCAAAGGAGGTCGCAGACTTCCTTGAGCAGGATCGAAAACGGGAACAGGCGCAGGAGAAGCAGGACGCAAGGCACCTGAGTAAAAGTGAGTTTGAAACGGTGCTGTCCGGTTTGGAGTGCGTCAAGCGTCCCGTGGAGGATGCGGTGCTCAGGAACCTCCAGCTTGAAAATCTGCGGGGAGCCATTGCGGAACTGGATGTGCAAGGTCAGAACCTGCTCTCCCTCCGATACAGCGATGCGCTGACGATGGATGAGATCGGTCAGATCTACGGCATCTCCAAAATGGCAGTATCAAAGCGACTGAAAACGCTGCACAAAAAGCTGGGAAGCTCTGTCTCATGACAGGGCTTCCCAGTTTTTTTGAAAAGTTTCTTGTTTTCCGGTTTACAAATGCACGCTGAGTGTCCTTATAGGTGAGAGGCAAATCTGCTCCGCTATCGGAGCGTGGCTGAGTTGGCCGCAGCCTTACCGCCTCACCCGAACACAAAGGAGCGTGTATAACTATGAATCCATTTGAACAAAGCACACAGCAGCTTCTGCGCTTCCTAACCTCCCACGCTGAGCGTGAGGTCATCGACTACATCCGGCAGGAAATGCAACGCGAGGCACCAGACAATATTCCAACGGAAGACGAACTGCTCACCTTCTTCCAATCGCCGGACGAACCGACTGAGTTGAACGCCTACCAGCAAATGCTGGCAACCGATAAACTGCTGGAATACGCGGAGATCAGTCTGCGCACCCTCTGCGACCTGATCCGCTACCAGCAGCTCAAGGAATTGGGCATCGTCCATTCCGCAAAGGAGTTCATTCAACTCTTCCACCCCAACGAATAGGAGGACAGACCATGAATCAATTTCCCAGCAAAAACTATTTTACAATGCCGAACGAAATTTTTTCGCTCGGACTGGACGCAAGCGAGATCGCAGTGTATGCCTATCTTCGCTGTCTTGAAAACCGACGCACCTATCAGTGCTGGCCGAGCTACACCACGATCGGCAATGCCGTTGGCCGCGCAAAGAATACGGTCATGCGGTACGTCAATGCGCTCGCGGAGAAAGGTCTCATCTCCACAGAGCCAACCTCTGTCCTGATGCGTTCCGGCATCAAGAAGAAGGGTAATCTGCGCTACACCATCCGGCCGATCCGTGAAGCCATAGAAATCTTTCACGCGCGCCAACTATCTGCGGTCGAGCACGCAGCAGAACGGCAGCGAGTTCAGCGCAAGCTGTCCGCGATGGATCTGCTGCCCGGCGCATGAGGAAAGGAAGCGAATGATGAAACATTCCACCTACACAAGCTATGACGAGCTGCCGCTGATGCTCTCCGTCGCGGAGGTCGCTGCGGTGCTCGGGATCTCTCGTGCCGGCGCTTACGAGCTGGCACGAAGCAGCGACTTCCCCGCGCTCAAAATCGGCAGTCGGATCGTCGTTCCAAAGGATAAGTTTCTCGCATGGATCGACGCAAACAGCGGTTCAAAAAAACGCACCGCTGTAACTAAAGAAGAATCCCTTACACCGCAGCCACAACTCGCACCACAAACAAAATCACAACAACAAATTTTTCTCTCTGCCCTTCGTCGCAGCGATTACACCCCTCCGAGGCTCGCCGGTGCAATACAAGAACCGGCAGGGACAACGCGGGCGAGGCCGCGGCGCCTCGGAACGGAGACGCGCACCGCGCGCGTCTCCGTTCCGAAGGCTCTCTGCTTCTCTCCGACGTTCCCTCGGTCCATGCAAAGATGGCAAAGAATGCTCTTCTGACCGCTGCGCGCGCAGAGGTTCCGGTCCACGCAGCGCACGTTGAGGGTACGGATACCACCCCCATCTGAAACACGCCCTGTTTGCGCGCGTGAGCCGCTGTGTGCGCGGTTAGGAGATGGGGTGGCGTGTGTACCCGCTTTCACCTGCGAAAGCGAACGTGAGCCGTTTGTGCGAGTGTGATTTGAAACCGCGCTGGAGAGGACTTTCCCACGCCGTATGGGACGTAACTTCGGCAGATTGGGCGGTTAGCGGAGGAAAGCAGGGCTCCCGCCGAAGCCCAGCGAAGCGGGTTCGGTGGGAAGAGGAGACGCAGCGGAATGAGTGAGTTTTCGCCGCTTTCGGCGGAAACGAGCGGTATGGAGCTTGCGCCGACGAAAAGCAGGATAAAGGGCTGGCGTCGGAACCGACGCTCTGCCCGGTCACTTCTGCCCGCAGTGCGGGCAGTTTACGGGGGTTTCAGCGCAGGCGGTTGTGGCGCCTTTTGAGAGAACTTTTGGAGCGGCTGGCGTCTTTGTTCCCGCAAGCGCAGGTGTTTCAACGAAAATGAGAGTGCCTTACGGCAGATTGGAGGGAATTATGAGCAAAAATGAAAACAGGCTGAACTTCCGTATGACGGATGAAACAGCCGCCAAAATAGAGCGGTGGTATCAGGAAGATAACTGCCGCAGCAAAAACGAGTTCATCGAAAAGGCGGTGAACTGCTACGCGGATATGCTGGCCGCAGGTGAAAGCACTACGCTGCCCCGTGCGGTGCAGTCTGCCATCGACGCACGGTTGAAGATCTTCGAGGATCGCATCGCGTCGCTGCTCTACAAGCAGACGGTGGAGATGGACATGGCGATGTCCATCCTGCTGCAAAGTCTCAACGTGAGCGAGGAAGTGCTGCGGCAGGAGCGGGCCAAGAGCATCGCCGCAGTCAAGCGCACCAACGGTCAGCTGCGGTTAGAGCAGAAGCTCCGTGAACTGGAGAGTGAAGCATGGCAAGGCTGATCGTCAAGAGTCCGTATATCAAGTGCGGTGGTGAGCAAAGTGCCGGTGGATACCTCAAGTACATCGCCATGCGGGAGCGGGTGGAGATCATTCCGGATGACCGTCCGCCCACCAACAAGCAGACGTAGCTCATCGCAAAGCTGGTGAAGGATTTCCCTGACGCAAAAGAGTTGATGGAGTATGAGGACTACATCGTACATCCGACCAAAGCAAGTGCGTCTGCGCTCATCACGCTGACGCTGGAATCGAATTGGGATCGGGTACAGGGCATGGAAGGCTACGCCAAGTACATCGCCCTGCGTCCGAGGGCGGAACGGTTGGGGGAACACGGTCTGTTTAGTGATGACGCTACCGTTGACCTCGCCGCTGTCGCGGACGAATTGGATCACTACACCGGCAACGTGTGGACGCACATCATCTCCCTCCACCGGGAGGACGCGGCGCGGTTGGGGTATAACCATGCGGAGTCATGGCGCACATTACTGCGTACCCACCGCAATGATATCGCCGCGGCGATGAAAATACCGCCGGAGGACTTCCGCTGGTACGCGGCCTTCCACGATGAGGGTAACCATCCCCACGTCCACATGATGGCGTGGTCGGCAAAGCCGAACCAGGCGTACCTGTCCAAAGGTGGGATACGGCAAATCAAGTCCACGCTGACCAATCAGATCTTCCGACAGGAGCTGCTGCACGTCTACGAGCAGAAAAGCAAATCGCGCGATGAGCTGGTGGCGGAAGCACGGAAAGCCATGCTGGAATTGGCGAAGACCATGCGGGAGATGACCTGCATCCACCCGGAGGCGGAACAGATGATCTGGAAACTCTCCAAACAACTCAGCACCGTAGCGGGCAAGAAAACCTACGGCTATCTGCCCAAGCCGATGAAAAAGTTGGTGGACGAGATCATCGATCAAATGGCGCGGCTGCCCACCGTGGATGCGTGCTACCAAACATGGTGGGAGCTGCAATGTCAGGTGGAGGATTACTACTCCGAGGGGAAGAAACGTCTGCGTCCGCCGCTGTCTCAGCAAAAGGAGTTCCGCCAGATCAAGAACGCGGTCATTCATGAGGCGGAGCATCTTCGCATGAACAGGTTTTCCTTCGAGGATGAGGAAATGCAGGATGACGGCGAACAGATCAGCACCTACGCCATGAGCTACGAGTGTCAGGATCTGCAAAGCATAGCGAATGATGACAGTTTCCCTCTGGAGGAACGGGACGAAGCGGCGGAGCAGTTGGAGCAGCTTGCGGAGGACGGTGACGCCTACGCCCAATACGCCATCGGCACGGCGTACCGTGACGGCGGGCTGCTGATACCGGACACAGCCAAAGCGCAAAAGCTGTTGGAACGCGCCGCCGAGCAGGACTTGAACGCGGCACAGTACGCCCTCGGCAAGCTGTATCTCTCCGACGATGCAGACGTTCACGATTCTGCCAAGGGCATCTATTGGCTGAAGCGCTCGGCGGACAACGGCAACGATTACGCCGCCTACCGGTTGGGCAAGGAATATCTCAGCGGCAAAAATGTATCAAAAGACACTTCGACTGCGGCGGAATACCTGCGGCAGGCCGCGGATAACGGCAACGCCTACGCCCAATATCTGTTGGGCAAGCTGACCCTCATGGGTGAGGGCGTTCCGAAGGACATGGACGCCGCCTACGAATGGTTTGCGGCGGCACGGGATAACGGCCACGGCTATGCGGAATTTTTCATGAAACGCATGGAGCGCGGCGAACAGGAGCCGCCCTCCGTCCTGTTGTCAGCCACCCGGCTGCTCTACCACATGGGCAATATCTTTCGGGACAACGCCCCGGCTTCCGCTGCCACCGGTGTCCAAATCGACCGCAAGCGGCTGGCGCAGATGCGGCAAAAGCGCGTCGCCCTCGGTCACAAGCCGGATGATCACGAGTTGGAACAGCAACAGGGATTTTCAATGAAATTTCATATGTAAAGCGGGTCGAGGTGTTCAGTTTTTGCGCCGCAATAGTCAAAGAAACATTTCGGAAAACAGTAGCTTTGCGCGCGGAGTTGTGGTATGTGTTGTGGTTACCAAAAGGAGGTGCCGCAATGTATGACTACATGAAGGCTCTGCAAAAGCACTTCGACCGTCAGTCTCATCCAGAACTGGACACCCAGATCAAAAGCGCCCAGGAAGGACTGCGGCGGGACATGGACGCCGCGAGGCGCAGGAAGCTGCTTCGGCTGCTGGACGCACAGAACGCGTTGCTGGTCGAAGCCAAGTTGATGAGCTTCACGGCGGGCTTCAAGCTGGCGTGGGGCATGACGAAAGAGCTGGAGGCAGACGGGCTCTACTCCTTCGAGCGGGAGGAAGAAGAACACATCTGCCATCCGGCGGAACAGGAGGACTAAATGGCGAAAAAACGTGCCAACGGCGAAGGCAACATTCGGAAACGCTCAGACGGGCGTTGGGAGGGGCGCTACACCGCAGGCTACCACCCCGAAACCGGAAAGCGGATCATCAAAAATGTCCTTGGAAAAACACAGTCGGAATGCAAAGCGAAGCTTAGTGCCGCAATGGAGGCTACCAGAGGAATCGATGTCAGCCGTGCGGATGAGTACACGGTTGCAACATGGCTACGGAGCTGGTATGAGATCTACGCAAAACCGAATATCCGCATCTCAACAGCAAACCGCTATCAACTGATGGTCGAACAGTACACGATCCCCCGCATCGGCAGCATCAAACTCACCAAACTGACCTCGCGCGATTTACAAAACCTCTACAAAGATCTGATGGAAAACGGTCGCATCGACCGCAAGAGCGGTCATGGCAATCCAGGGCTCAGCAGCACCACGGTTCGGAGTCTGCATCTCATGCTGCACAGTGCCTTGGAACGGGCGGTCAAGGAACGCCTGATCCTACGCAATCCGACCGAGGACTGCATCGCGCCGAAAGTACAAAAAATCGAAATGCAGATCCTTTCGCCTGAGCACATCAAGGACTATCTCGAGGCCGCTGACAGGAGAGAACTGCTCCCGATGTTCTATCTGGAATTGGTCACGGGCTTGCGGAAGGGCGAGATCACGGCGCTTCTCTGGAGCGACCTCGACGCAAAGAACAAAACCATCTCCGTCAGCAAGCAATATGTCAAAAATCCCAATGGCGAACTGACGCTGTCCCGTCCCAAAACGGAGACTTCGGTCAGAAAAGTATCTATCCCGCAGGATGCCGTAGACCTGCTGATAGCGGAACACGGCAAGCATCCCGAGAATCCCTACATGTTCCCCTCGCCGGTAACTGGTGAGATGTACTACCCAGACTCTGTCGTAAATCTGCACAAGAAGATCCTGAAGGACGCCGGGCTGCCGCACATCAGATTTCACGACCTCAGACACACTTTCGCAACGCTGGCACTGCAAAATGGGGTGGACGTCAAAACCGTCAGCAGTATGCTCGGCCACTATGACGCTGGATTCACACTCCGCACCTACACCCACGCTACGAGGCAGAAGCAGGACGAAGCCGCACAAACGATGGGCAGCTTCATGGCGCAAGTGATGTAAGCAGAAAAAGGATGCGAAATACCGGAGAGGGGGCAAAACCTCCTCTCCGGTACTCTTTGAACCTATCCTCACATTTTCGCGTGTGGGTCACGGTGTGGGTCAGGCAGTTGACCCACATTTTGACCCACACATTTTTCAGCATTTTTGCAACAAAAAGCATCGAAAACCGAAGTTTTCGATGCTTTTTTGGAGCTGCTGGGCAGATTCGAACTGCCGACCTCATCCTTACCAAGGATGCGCTCTACCTACTGAGCTACAGCAGCAAATGGCGACCAGGAAGGGGTTCGAACCCTCGACCTCCGGCGTGACAGGCCG
>OKSG01000519.1_pt1 | contig 14039 bp, 10 predicted proteins | sample 1606411 | NCBI WGS metagenome assembly OKSG01 (sample SAMEA3879586, study PRJEB24766) | human gut metagenome | biome: human-associated habitat; feature: feces | place: USA | collected 1985/1987
GTTCTTACAATCTTCTCAGCTGACTTGTCAACCAAGTTGTGGTCGTAAGATTTCAATTTAATTCTAATTTTTTGACTCATTAGTTTTATTAATTATTAAAGTTATAATAAGATAAAATTCCGTAGGCTAAGAGTCATTCGCTAGCCTACGGATTTTTAATATTTTTAGATCAGATCAGCACGGCCTTTTACTTCTTCCAATACTGCCTTAGCAATAGAGTTAGAAAGCTGAGCGTGATGAGAGTACACCATTGATGAAGTAGCACGACCAGAAGTAATAGTACGCAAAGCCGTTACATATCCGAACATTTCTGCCAACGGAACCATAGCTTTCACGATACGAGCACCTGAACGGCTCGACTCCATACCTTCTACCTGACCACGACGCTTATTCAAGTCACCGATAACGTCACCCATATTTTCTTCCGGAGTTACAACCTCCAGTTTCATAATAGGCTCCATAAGCACAGGACCCGCCTTGGCACATGCACTCTTATATGCTTGGATAGCACAAATTTCAAACGACAACTGGTCAGAGTCAACCGGGTGGAAAGAGCCATCAAGCAATGTTACTTTCAGTGAATCCAAAGGATAACCAGCCAACACACCATTCTTCATAGCTGTTGTGAAACCTTTCTGTACAGATGGGATAAACTCCTTAGGAATATTACCACCTTTCACTTCATCAACAAACTGCAAACCACCTTGAGTAAAGTCCGCATCAGCCGGACCGATATTTACAATGATATCAGCAAACTTACCACGTCCACCAGACTGCTTCTTATAAACTTCACGCAAGTTAACGGTCTTCGTGATAGCCTCTTTGTAATTAACCTGAGGTTTACCTTGGTTACATTCTACCTTGAACTCACGTTTCAAACGGTCTATAATGATATCCAAGTGAAGCTCACCCATACCAGAAATAACTGTCTGACCTGTTTGTTCATCAGTTTTCACTGTAAAGGTCGGGTCTTCTTCAGCCAATTTAGCCAAACCGTTAGACAGTTTATCCATATCCTTTTGAGTCTTCGGCTCTACAGCAATACCAATAACCGGTTCCGGGAAGTCCATAGATTCCAGCACGATCGGTGCAGTTTCATCACACAATGTATCACCCGTGTGGATATCTTTAAAACCAACACCTGCACCAATATCACCAGCACCGATAACTTCCACCGGATTCTGCTTATTTGAGTGCATCTGGAACAGACGAGAAACACGCTCTTTCTTACCAGAACGAGAGTTATAAATATAAGAACCAGCTTCAATCTTACCAGAATAAACACGGAAGAAAGTTAAACGACCTACATAGGGGTCAGTAGCAATCTTAAATGCCAAAGCAGAAGTCTTTTCATCATCACTCGGCTTACGATCTTCCTCAGCGCCCGTATTAGGATTTGTACCGATTACATTTTCTGTATCCAGCGGAGAAGGTAAAAAAGCACAAACATAGTCCAGCAATGTCTGTACACCCTTATTTTTAAATGAAGAGCCACATAACATTGGAACGACAGCCATCTGTACAGTTGCATTACGGAGAGCTCTCAGTACCTCTTCTTCTGTAATAGTAGAAGGATCATCGAAATATTTCTCCATCAAAGCATCGTCAAATTCAGCTACTTTTTCAAGCATCTTATCTCTCCATTCTGCAGCTTCATCCACCAAGTTTGCCGGAATTTCTTCTACAGTATAGTCAGCACCCATAGTTTCATCATGCCAGTAGATAGCTTTCATCTTAATAAGGTCTACCAGACCCTTAAAAGATTCTTCAGCACCAATAGGAATAACGATAGGACACGGATTAGCTCCCAAAACAGCCTTCATCTGGCGAACCACTTCAAAAAAATCAGCACCAGAACGGTCCATTTTGTTCACATAAGCGATACGAGGCACATTATATTTGTCAGCCTGACGCCATACAGTTTCAGACTGCGGTTCAACACCACCAACTGCACAGTATGCAGCAACAGCACCATCCAAGATACGCAATGAACGCTCTACCTCAGCAGTAAAGTCAACGTGTCCCGGAGTATCAATCAAGTTGATTTTATAAGTATCACCTGCATATTTCCAACGAGTAGTAGTAGCAGCAGAAGTGATAGTAATACCACGTTCCTGCTCCTGCGCCATCCAGTCCATTGTAGCAGCACCATCATGTACTTCTCCAATTTTATGAGTCAAACCCGTATAAAACAGGATACGTTCAGAAGTTGTTGTTTTTCCGGCATCGATGTGAGCCATGATACCAATATTACGCGTCAAATGTAAATCTTGCTTAGCCATTTTTTAATTCCTTTTACTTTAAGTTTTTAATCTATCGGTTATTCTTATAGTATTAGAATCTAAAATGAGCAAATGCACGGTTAGCTTCAGCCATTCTATGCATATCTTCTTTACGTTTGAAAGCGCCACCTTGTTCATTGTATGCATCCATGATCTCAGCAGCCAATTTATCAGCCATTGATTTACCACCACGTTTACGAGCAAAAATAATCAAATTCTTCATAGAAACTGATTCTTTACGATCCGGACGGATTTCAGTCGGAACCTGGAATGTTGCGCCACCAACACGGCGGGACTTAACCTCAACTTGAGGAGTTACATTATCCAGTGCCTTTTTCCAAATTTCAAGGGCAGACTTTTCTTCGTTAGGAAGTTTTGCTTTTACTGTTTCCAAAGCGGCATAGAAGATTTCATAAGAGGTATTCTTCTTTCCGTCATACATCAGATGGTTTACGAATTTTGAAACCTTTTGATCATTAAACACGGGATCCGGCAGGATAACGCGTTTTTTGGGTTTTGCTTTTCTCATTTGTTTGAAAGAATAATGTTTTTCGTTCTTGGTTGTTTACTTCTTGACTTCTTCAACTCCCCCTCCGGAGAATTTACTCAACCTTTAGCATTTCCAATAAACTAAAACGTAAGTTATTACTTTTAATTTAACTGTCTACTGTATTGGCTACTTTAATTATTTTTTCTTAGCCGGTGCAGCCTGTCCCGGTTTCGGACGCTTAGCTCCATATTTGGAACGTCTTTGAGTACGACCTGCAACACCTGCAGTATCCAATGTACCACGAACAATGTGATAACGTACACCCGGAAGGTCTTTAACACGACCACCGCGTACTAATACGATAGAGTGTTCCTGCAAGTTGTGTCCTTCTCCCGGAATATAAGAGTTCACCTCTTTACCATTGGTCAAACGTACACGTGCAACTTTACGCATTGCAGAATTCGGTTTTTTCGGAGTGGTTGTGTACACTCTCACGCAAACGCCACGTCTTTGAGGACATGAATCAAGGGCCGGTGACTTACTTTTCTCCACCAACTCCTCGCGTCCTTTTCTTACTAATTGCTGAATTGTAGGCATTTTAATTGTTTTTAATTATATATTATTGTTATATTAATTTCGTAGCTATACACTTTTGGGCTGCAAAAATACGAATAATATTTGAATAATCAATGCACTACGAGTTTTTTTTTGATTTTATGCCTCCCCCTTAAGATTTGTCATAGGCGGAATTGGCTGTTCATCCAGCAATCGAATAGGACCAAATGTGCGCTCATATTTACCGATGTTTTCCTCTAAAGCGCGCAGTAATCTCTTAGCGTGCTCCGGGGCCAGCACAATACGCGATTTTACTCCAGCTTTAGGTATTCCCGGCATTACACGCACAAAGTCTACAATAAATTCAGAACTGGAATGTGTAATGACAGCTAAATTTGCATAGATTCCTTGTGCTACATCTTCTTTCAGTTCTATTTGTAACTGATTATTCATTTCCTTGTTTTCCATTTTCTTTTTACGATTAAACTTTTGAATATTCAAAGGTAAGAATAATATTTTATTCCAAAAACAAAAGAGGAGACATCCTATCAAAGACATCTCCTCTTTCCTATTTAATTATCAATTGATTGTATTTATTGCATATTACTCTTCAACATCCATTGAATTGTAATCCAACACAGTCTTCTTGTTTGCAAGAATACGGTCATATTCTTCTTTGGAGCCTACAATAATCTTTTCAAATTCACGCTGACCAGTACCGGCAGGTATCAAGTGTCCACAAATAACATTCTCCTTCATGCCCTCTAACTTATCAACCTTACCGTTGATAGCAGCTTCGTTCAAGACCTTGGTAGTCTCCTGGAATGAAGCAGCCGACATAAAGCTTGAAGTTTGCAGAGCTGCACGAGTAATACCCTGAAGAATCTGAGTAGAAGTAGCCGGAACAGCATCACGTACTTCAACCGGTTTCAAGTCACGACGTTTCAGCATACTGTTTTCATCACGCAACTTACGAGCAGTTACAATCTGGCCCGGTTGCAGATTCTGAGAATCACCAGCATCAACGACAACTTTCTTACCCCAAATGCGATCATTCTCTTCCATGAACTCCAGCTTGTCTACTACCTGTTGTTCCAGGAAGCGGGTATCGCCCGGCTCATCGATTTCAACTTTACGCATCATCTGACGAACAATGATCTCAAAGTGCTTATCATTAATTTTCACACCTTGCAGACGATATACATCCTGTACTTCATTAACGATATATTCCTGTACAGCCGTAGGACCTTTAATAGCAAGAATATCCGCAGGAGTAGTAGCACCGTCAGATAACGGAGTACCAGCACGTACATAGTCGTTTTCCTGCACCAGAATCTGTTTTGATAATGGCACTAGATACTTCTTAACCTCACCAGTCTTAGAGGTAACAACTATTTCACGATTACCACGTTTCACTTTACCCATCGTTACCTCACCGTCAATTTCAGAAACAACAGCAGGGTTAGACGGATTACGAGCTTCAAACAGCTCGGTTACACGCGGAAGACCACCCGTGATATCACCAGCCTTACCAACAGCACGAGGTATTTTCACGATAACTTCACCGCCTTTTACCTTCTGCTTATTTTCCACTACTACGTGACCACCTACAGGGAGGTTATATGTACGAATAAGGTCGCCATCTTCTGTCATGATATGAGCCATCGGAACTTTCGTCTTATCCTTAGACTCAATAATGATGATTTCGCGCAAACCGGTAGATTCATCAGATTCCACCTTATAAGTAACATTTTCAATAACGCCTTCAAACTCAATCTTACCTGTAGCTTCCGTTATAATAACAGCGTTAAACGGATCCCAACGGGCAATCAACTTACCTTTTTCCACTACCTCGCCATCAGCAGCATAAAGAGTAGAACCATAAGGTACGTTATGAGTAGAAAGAACGATACCGGTATTTACATCCACGAAACGTACTTCAGCCAGACGACCTACTACAACTTTTGCAGGTTCACCTGCTTCATCCACGACATCTACTGTACGAAGTTCCTCAAATTCCAGACGTGCCGGGTTCTTTGCCACGATACTTGCATTGGCTGCGATATTGGCAGCCGTACCACCGGCATGGAACGTACGCAATGTCAACTGTGTACCCGGCTCACCGATAGACTGTGCAGCGATAACACCAACAGCCTCACCTCGCTGAACCATCTGACTTGTTGCAAGGTTACGTCCATAACATTTCGCACAAACACCCTTCTTCGATTCACATGTCAATACAGAACGTATTTCAACGCTTTCAATCGGAGAATTCTGAATCTTCTTAGCGATTTCTTCCGTTATTTCTTCACCACCGGCAACCAGCAATTCACCAGTCGTAGGATGAACGATATCATGTACAGATACACGGCCAAGGATACGTTCGTACAATGTAGCAATAACTTCATCGTTATTCTTCAAGTCCGTACAAACCAATCCGCGGAGTGTGCCGCAGTCTTCTTCATTAATAATCACATCATGAGAAACGTCTACCAGACGACGAGTCAAATATCCGGCATCTGCCGTCTTCAACGCCGTATCCGCCAAACCTTTACGGGCACCGTGAGTAGAGATAAAGTACTCCAACACCGAAAGTCCCTCTTTAAAGTTCGAAAGAATCGGATTTTCAATGATCTGACCACCCTCAGCACCTGCCTTCTGCGGTTTTGCCATCAAACCACGCATACCGGACAACTGACGAATCTGTTCTTTAGAACCACGAGCACCAGAATCCAACATCATATATACAGAGTTGAAACCTTGGTCGTCACTCGAAATGGTCTTCATCAGAATATTAGACAGCTCAGAGTTAACGTGTGTCCAGATATCAATTACCTGATTATAACGTTCATTGTTGGTAATGAAACCCATGTTATAGTTGTTGATAACCTGCTCAACTTCATCGTAACCTTTCTGTACCAACATTTCTTTTTGTTCCGGAATAATAATGTCACCTAAGTTGAATGACAGACCACCCTTGAAGGCCATCTGATAACCTAAGTTCTTGATACCATCGAGGAAGTCCGCAGCCTTTGCCACACCACATACTTTAATAACATCACTAATAATATCACGGAGTGATTTCTTAGAAATAATGGTATTAATGTAGCCAGCTTCAGGAGGAACGATCTCATTAACAATTACACGCCCTATTGAGGTATCGTGCATCATCTTATCAATGACATTGCCATTCTCATCAACATCTTTCACAATCACGCTAATCGGAGCATGGATGTCTACCTTTCCTTCATTGTAAGCAATCAAAGCCTCTTCCGGACCGTAGAATATCAATCCTTCACCCTTAGCACCCTTACGCAACTTCGTAATATAGTACAAACCAAGTACCATATCCTGAGAAGGCACAGTGATAGGCGCACCATTAGCCGGATTCAAAATATTATGAGACTGGAGCATCAACATTTGAGCTTCCAAAACAGCTTCATGACTCAAAGGCAAGTGAACAGCCATCTGGTCACCGTCGAAGTCGGCATTGAAAGCCGTACATGCCAACGGATGCAACTGAATAGCCTTTCCTTCAATCATTTTTGGCTGGAATGCCTGGATACCCAAACGGTGCAACGTCGGCGCACGGTTCAACAATACCGGATGACCTTTCATGACGTGCTCCAATATATCCCAGATTACAGCTTCCTTGCGGTCTACAATCTTCTTGGCACTCTTCACTGTCTTTACAATACCACGTTCAATCAACTTACGGATAATGAACGGTTTGTAAAGCTCGGCAGCCATCAGTTTAGGAATACCGCATTCACCCATTTTCAATTCCGGACCAACAACGATTACCGAACGTGCAGAGTAGTCCACACGTTTACCCAACAAGTTCTGACGGAAACGGCCTTGTTTACCTTTCAAACTATCAGAAAGAGACTTCAAAGGACGGTTAGCATCCGTCTTTACCGCACTGGATTTACGTGAGTTATCGAACAATGAATCAACAGCTTCCTGCAACATACGCTTTTCATTACGCAAAATCACTTCAGGAGCCTTGATCTCAATCAATCTCTTCAGACGGTTATTACGAATAATCACACGACGATAAAGGTCATTCAAGTCGGATGTAGCAAAACGACCACCATCCAACGGAACCAACGGACGAAGTTCGGGCGGGATAACCGGTACAATACGCACAATCATCCACTCCGGTTTATTGCGACCACGCGATGCACGGAATGATTCAACAACCTGAAGACGCTTTAAAGCCTCATTCTTACGTTGTTGAGAAGCGTCGTTACCTGCACGGTGACGCAATTCATAAGACAATGCATCCAAATCCAAACGAGCCAGTAAGTCATAAATGGCTTCTGCACCCATTCTGGCAATAAATTTATTGGGATCTGAATCTTCCAGGAACTGATTGTCTTTCGGCAATTTTTCCATCAAGTCCAGATATTCTTCTTCCGAGAGCAAATCATATTCAGCAATCTCACCCGACATCACACCGGCCTGGATTACCACATAACGCTCATAGTAAATAATAGAGTCGAGTTTCTTTGTAGGCAAACCCAGCAAATAACCGATCTTATTAGGAAGTGAACGGAAATACCAGATATGAGCTACCGGAACTACCAACTGAATGTGTCCCATACGCTCACGACGTACTTTCTTCTCAGTCACTTCTACCCCACAACGGTCGCAGACGATACCCTTATAACGAATGCGTTTGTATTTACCGCAATGACATTCGTAATCCTTGATCGGACCAAAAATGCGTTCACAGAACAAACCGTCACGTTCAGGCTTATACGTACGATAGTTGATGGTTTCAGGCTTTAAAACTTCACCACTCGAATTCTCAAGGATTTCTTCCGGGGAAGCCAAACCAATAGAGATCTTCGAGAAATTACTCTTTATCTTGTTATCTTTTCTAAAAGCCATACTTTATTATATATAATTGAAAATTGACAATTGAATATTGGCAATTGATAGTTGAGAGCAACCAATTCACTCTCAACTATCAATTTTATAATTATTCCAGGTTGATGCTAAGACCCAGACCTCTCAACTCATGCAGTAATACATTGAGTGATTCGGGAATACCAGGCTGCGGCATCGGCTCACCCTTCACAATTGCTTCATAAGCTTTAGAACGGCCTACAACGTCATCAGACTTGATAGTCAGGATTTCCTGCAAGATGTGTGCAGCACCAAATGCTTCAAGTGCCCAAACCTCCATTTCTCCAAAACGCTGACCACCGAACTGTGCCTTACCACCTAACGGTTGTTGAGTAATCAGAGAGTACGGACCGATAGAACGTGCGTGCATCTTATCCTCAACCATGTGACCCAACTTCAACATATAAGTAACACCTACCGTAGCATGTTGGTCAAACGGTTCACCCGTACCGCCATCATACAACTTAGTCTTACCATAACGTGGCAAACCTGCCTTGTCAGTCCACTCATTCAAATCATCCAGTGTAGCACCATCAAAAATAGGAGTAGCAAACTTCACACCTAATTTTCTACCCGCACTACCCAATACAGCCTCGAATATCTGACCGATGTTCATACGAGAAGGCACACCCAACGGATTCAATACGATATCTACCGGAGTACCATCAGCGAGGAACGGCATATCTTCCTGACGGACAACGCGGGAAACAATACCTTTGTTACCGTGACGACCTGCCATCTTATCACCTACACCAATCTTACGTTTCTTAGCAATATAAACCTTCGCCATCTGAATAATACCCGCAGGAAGTTCATCACCAATAGTAATAGCGAACTTCTTACGTTTCAGTTCGGCATCCAGTTCCTTATATTTCTTGATGAAGTTCATCACCAGATCACGAATCATACCGTTGATACGGGCATCATTCGTCCAGTTACTCAACTGGATTGAAGTAAAGTCCAAATCACCGAAATCAGAAGGAGAGAATTTAGCGCCTTTTGAGATCACCTCAGCACCCATATAGTCTTTAACACCCTCTGACACATGATTTTCCGTCAACTTCAACAGTTTTCTGATCAAGATACCTCTCAAATCAGCAACCTTTGCGTCAAACTCATCATCAATCTTCGGCAATAAAGCTTTATCAGCCAGTTTGGAGCTACGGCTCTTGATCACACGTGAGAACAAGCGCTTGTCGATAACCACGCCTTTCAAAGAAGGAGAAGCTTTCAATGAAGCATCTTTCACATCACCTGCCTTATCACCAAAGATTGCGCGAAGCAATTTCTCTTCCGGTGACGGATCAGACTCACCTTTCGGTGTAATCTTACCAATCAAGATATCGCCCGGCTGGATGCGGGCACCCACACGTACAATACCGTTTTCATCCAAATCCTTGGTAGCTTCTTCACTCACGTTCGGAATATCGGAAGTCAATTCCTCCATACCACGTTTCGTTTCACGAACCTCCAGTGAATATTCTTCTACGTGAATAGAAGTCAATATATCTTCACGAACCACACGTTCGTTCAATACGATAGCATCCTCATAATTGTAGCCCTTCCACGGCATGTAAGCAACCAACAGGTTTTTACCCAAAGCCAACTCACCTTTCTCCGTAGAATAACCTTCAGTCAGAATCTGACCTTTCGTCACGCGCTGGCCAATCTCGCAAATAGGACGAAGGTCAATCGTCATATTCTGGTTCGTACGACGCCACTTCGGAATACGATATTCCTTCAATGCCGGTTCAAAGCTTACAAACTCTTCATCTTCCGTACGGTCATACAAAATGCGGATAACAGTAGCATCAACAAATTCGATTACACCGTCACCTTCAGCAGTAATCTGAGTACGAGAGTCACGAACCAACTGACGTTCGATACCTGTACCTACAATAGGTGCTTCGCTCTTCAACAATGGAACAGCCTGGCGCATCATGTTCGAACCCATCAAGGCACGGTTAGCATCGTCATGTTCCAAGAAAGGAATCAAAGATGCAGCGATTGAAGCAATCTGCTGAGGAGAAACGTCCATCAACTCTACTTCATCCGGAGTTACCACCGGATAGTCAGCATCCTGACGAGCTTTTACTTTATCGCGGATAAAAGTACCATCATCATTCAACGGCGCATTACCTTGGGCGATAATCTTAGCTTCTTCTTCCTCCGCTGTCAAATATGCCAAACCTTCATCAGAAAGGTCAACCTTACCGTTTTCAACCTTACGATATGGAGTTTCGATGAAGCCAAGTACATTGATCTTAGCGAACACGCACAAAGAAGAGATCAAACCAATGTTCGGACCTTCCGGCGTTTCAATCGGGCAAAGACGACCATAGTGAGTGTAGTGAACGTCACGTACCTCAAATCCGGCACGCTCACGAGACAAACCACCAGGACCGAGGGCAGACATACGACGCTTGTGCGTAATTTCAGCCAGCGGATTCGTCTGGTCCATAAACTGCGACAAAGCATTCGTTCCGAAGAATGAATTGATTACGGAAGAAATTGTCTTGGCGTTGATCAAATCAATCGGAGTAAACACTTCATTATCGCGTACATTCATACGTTCACGAATTGTACGTGACATACGAGCTAAACCAACAGCAAACTGATTGGACAATTGCTCGCCTACGGTACGCACACGACGGTTACTCAAGTGGTCAATATCATCCACATCAGCCTTCGAGTTAATCAACTCAATCAGGTACTTGATGATTTCAATAATATCTTCCTTCGTCAGAACACGCACATCCATATCAGTCGTCAGATTCAACTTCTTGTTGATTCTGTAACGACCCACATTGCCCAAGTCATATCTCTTTTCAGAGAAGAACAGGTTATTGATAACCTCACGTGCACTGGCATCATCGGCAGGGTCTGCATTACGCAACTGGCGATAGATATACAATACAGCTTCTTTCTCCGAGTTACTCGGGTCTTTCTGGAGCGTGTTATATATAATAGAATAGTCAGATTGGTTCGGTTCTTCCTTGTGAACAAGAATGTTCTGAACACCTGACTCTAAGATAATATCAACATGTTCCGGTTCAATCACAGTTTCACGGTCGATCACAACTTCGTTACGTTCGATAGAAACAACTTCACCGGTATCTTCGTCTACAAAATCCTCAATCCACGTTTTCAAAACACGAGCCGCCAATTTACGTCCCAACACTCTCTTGAGATTAGTCTTATTGACTTTAATATCTTCGGCCAGATTAAAAATTTCAAGGATATCCTTGTCATTCTCAAAACCGATAGCTCTCAACAAAGTAGTAACGGGTAACTTCTTCTTACGGTCGATGTACGCATACATGACATTGTTGATATCAGTAGCAAACTCAATCCAAGAACCTTTGAACGGAATGATACGGGCAGAATAAAGTTTGGTACCATTAGCATGTACGCTCTGACCGAAGAATACGCCTGGAGAACGGTGAAGCTGAGATACAACAACGCGTTCCGCACCGTTAATGACAAAAGTCGCCTTATCCGTCATGTAAGGAATAGGACCGAGGAATACGTCCTGAATAACCGTATCAAAATCCTCATGATCGGGATCGGTACAGTATAATTTCAATTTGGCCTTTAACGGTACGCTGTAAGTCAACCCTCTTTCGAGACATTCTTCAATCGTATATCTCGGCGGATCGATATAATAGTCCAAAAATTCGAGGACAAAGTTATTGCGCGTATCAGCAATGGGGAAATTCTCAGCGAATACCTTGAAAAGCCCTTCGTTTTTTCTTTTTTCAGGCGGGGTGTCGAGTTGCAAAAAGTCTTGAAATGACTTCAACTGAACTTCAAGGAAATCCGGATAAGGAAGCGGATTCTTAATTGAAGCGAAATTTACGCGTGGTTTACCTATTGTAGAAGACATTTATAAAAGGGATTAAGTGAACTTAATTAAAAATATATACACAAAAAGGTTAAGAATCACCGAGTGAGATGATTCTTAACCAAACTCTCTGATTAACAGATGTATTATTTAAGTTCAACTTCTGCTCCAGCTTCTTCCAATTGTTTTTTCAAAGCCTCAGCATCAGCCTTAGCAAGACCTTCTTTGATGTTGTTAGGAGCACCGTCTACAAGGTCTTTTGCTTCTTTCAAGCCAAGTCCGGTGAGTTCTTTCACCAATTTAACGATAGCAAGTTTATTTGCACCAGCAGCTTTCAAAACAACATCGAAAGATGTTTTTTCTTCAGCAGCAGCTCCACCAGCGGCAGGAGCAGCAGCAACAGCAACAGCTGCAGCAGCAGGTTCAATACCATATTCGTCTTTCAAAATTTGAGCAAGTTCGTTTACTTCCTTTACGGTCAAGTTAACTAATTGTTCTGCAAAAGCTTTCAAATCTGCCATTTTTGTATGAATTAAATGTTATTATTCGTAATAATGTTTTTTGTATAAATTTTATCTTTCTGATAGAGTCTGCAATACTCCATGTAAGGTAGAACCACTTGACTGAAGAGCCGATACAACATTCTTTGCAGGAGATTGTAAGAGGGCGATAACCTCAGCAATAAGTTCGTTTTTGCTCTTGATAGCAACAAGTGCATCAAGCTGATCGGCTCCGATATAAAACCCTTCTTCTACATAAGCGGCTTTTAGAACCAAATCTTCAGAAGTCTTTCTAAACTCCTTAATCAGCTTTGCAGGTGCATTGCCAACATTTGCAAAGAACATCGTTGTAGAACCCTTCAAAGAACCATACAAGGGCGAATAATCGGTATCAAGCCCTTCCAGTGCCTTGTGTAACAAAGCGTTCTTAACAACCATCATTTTGATACCTTCTTTGAAACATGCACGACGTAAATTGCTTGTTTTTTCAGCATTCAACGTTGCAGTTTCTGCAAGGTAGAAGCAGCTGTACTCCTTTACAGTTTCTGCTATTTGCGCAATAATAGTGCCTTTATCTTCCTTTCTCATAATTCCTTGTTTTAGATCTCGTCAACTGATTTAGGATCAATCTTGATACCCGGGCTCATTGTACTCGAAAGATAAATACTCTTGATATAAGTACCCTTAGCAGCAGTAGGTTTCAGTTTTATCAATGTCGAAACAAATTCTTTCGCATTATCGCGAATCTGATCGGCAGTAAACGAAATCTTACCTATAGAGGCATGTACTATACCATTCTTATCGACTTTGAAATCGATTTTTCCTTGTTTTACTTCTTTTACAGCTTTAGCGACATCGGGAGTCACAGTTCCGCTCTTAGGATTAGGCATCAAACCACGAGGGCCTAATACACGTCCCAAAGCACCGATCTTACCCATGATAGCAGGCATCGTAATGATTACGTCGATATCGGTCCAACCGCCTTTGATCTTCTCGATATATTCGTCCAATCCTACGTAATCGGCTCCGGCTTCCTTAGCAAAGTACCAACACACGCACTTGCTTACCCGTTCCATGAGGCAACGATACGACACCTCTTACCATTTGATTGGCTTTACGAGGATCAACGCCTAAGCGTACATCAATATCAAGCGATGCATCGAATTTGGTATAAGTAATATCTTTTACCAATTGAGATGCCTCGCCGAGTGAGTAGGCCTTCCCTGCTTCAATCTTTGCTAAAGCTAACTTTTGATTTTTTGTCAGTTTACCCATTTCAATTGAAGTTTATTAGTTATTTACCGGGAATTCCCCTTTTACGGTGATACCCATACTTCTCGCTGTACCAGCAACCATTTTCATCGCCGATTCTACCGTAAAACAGTTCAAATCGACCAATTTGTCCTCGGCGATTGCTTTTACCTGTTCCCAAGTAATCTCTCCTACTTTTTTAC
>OKSG01000530.1_pt1 | contig 13888 bp, 8 predicted proteins | sample 1606411 | NCBI WGS metagenome assembly OKSG01 (sample SAMEA3879586, study PRJEB24766) | human gut metagenome | biome: human-associated habitat; feature: feces | place: USA | collected 1985/1987
TCCATCGCCGACATCAACCCCGAGGATATCGAGTCGATGTCGGTGCTGACGGGCGCCGCAGCTGCGGCTCTCTACGGTTCGGAAGCCGCGAACGGAGCCGTGATGATTACGACGAAGAAGGGACAGGCTGGAGCGCTGAAGGTTACGCTTTCGAGCAATACGGAATTCCTGAATCCTTTCGTGCTGCCCGAGTTCCAGAATCGCTACGGCACGGGCCTGAACGGCACCCGCAGCGGCTCGGGGATTTACAGCTGGGGCGAGAAGCTGCTCCCGGCGGCCCGCTACGGTTATACGCCGAACGACTATTTCGAAACGGGACACGTGTACACCAACGCCGTGACCGTTTCCGGCGGTACGGACAAGAACCAGACCTATTTTTCCGCCGCATCGGTCAATTCCGACGGCATCATCCCCAACAACGAATACGATCGCTACAACTTTACTTTCCGCAACACCTCTTACTTTCTGAAAGATAAACTGCGGCTCGACGCCAGCGCCAGCTATATCTATCAGAAAGACCAGAACATGACCAACCAGGGCGTTTATTCGAACCCGCTGGTTCCGGCCTACCTGTTTCCGCGGGGCGAGAATTTTGACCTTTACCGTCGCTTCGAGCGTTACAACGAAGGGACGAAACTCATGGAGCAGTTCTGGAGTACGGACATGGAAGGCGGTGACTTGCGCATGCAGAATCCCTACTGGATCAACTACCGCAACCTGCGCAACACGGACAAGAAGCGTTATATGCTGTCGTTTTCGGCCAGCTACGACATCCTCCCGTGGCTGAATGTCGCCGGGCGCGTGCGCCTCGACAATTCGAATTCGCTCTACACGCAGAAACTCTATGCCTCGTCGAATACGACCATCACCGACGGCGGCAAGAACGGCCATTATACCGAGGCCCGCGCTTACGACACGCAGACCTACGCCGACCTGATGGTGAACATCAACAAGACTTTCGGCGAGGATTGGTCTCTGAACGCGAATATCGGCGCCTCGATCAACAATATCAAGACCGATGAGTTGTCATACCGTGGGCCGATTCAGGAGAACGGACTTCCCAACATATTCAATGTTTTCGATCTGGATGACACGAAAAAACGTGCCGAAAAGGTCGGCTGGCACGACCAGACGCAGTCGATTTTCGCCTCGGTCGAAGTAGGTTGGAAACAGATGCTTTACCTCACGGTGACGGGGCGTAACGACTGGGCTTCGCAACTGGCCAATTCGCCCGAGTCGTCGTTCTTCTATCCGTCAGTAGGCCTGTCTTGGGTGCCTTCTTCGACATGGGATCTGGGCAAGACGTTCAGCTATCTGAAGATCCGCGGTTCGATCGCCTCGGTAGGTATGCCTTTCCCGCGTCACCTGACGGTTCCGACCTACGAATACGACGCTACGAACAAAGTGTGGAAGGACAAGACGCACTATCCGATCGGCGACCTGAAGCCGGAGCGTACCATTACCTATGAGGTCGGTCTGGATGCCCGTCTGTGGCAGCATATCAACCTTTCGGCTTCGTGGTATCAGGCCGACACGAAAAACCAGACCTTCGACCCGTCACTTCCGCCCTCGTCGTCCTATACGACCATCTACCTGCAAACCGGACACGTTCGCAATACAGGTGTCGAGCTGTCGCTCGGGTATGACAATCAGTGGCGGAATTTCCGCTGGACGACGAACTTCACCTACTCATGGAACAAGAACGAGATCATCGAACTGGCAGCCAATGCCGTGAACCCGGTTACGGGCGAAGCGTTGAATCTTACCAAGTTGGACATCAAGGGGCTGGGTAAGGCGAAGTACATCCTCAAGGAAGGCGGTACGCTGGGCGACCTTTACACGACGTCCAACCTTCGCTTCAACGACAACGGTTATGTCGAGGTGGACAAGAACGGCAACCTGCTGATGACCGACGAAGGCGAGGACATCTATCTCGGATCGGTTTTCCCGAACCACAACCTCGCATGGCGCAATGACTTCAGCTATAAGGGTATTAACCTCGGCGTGCTGTTTACGGCCCGTCTGGGCGGTGTCTGCTATTCGGCGACGCAGGCCAACCTCGACCTGTACGGCGTCTCGGAGGCTTCGGCCGCGGCGCGCGATGCGGGCGGTGTTTTGATCAACGGCCGTGAGATGGTCGATGCCCAGAAATGGTATCAGGCGATCGGCTCGCAGTCGGGTTTGCCGCAGTATTATCTCTATTCGGCGACGAATGTCCGCTTGCAGGAGTTGTCGCTGGGTTACACTTTCCCGCGCAAGTGGTTCCGCAATAAGCTGGGGCTTACCGTGTCGTTCGTAGGGCGCAATCTGTGGATGATTTACTGCAAAGCGCCGTTCGACCCCGAAGCCGTCGCTTCGACGGGGCTGAACTATCAGGGTATCGACTACTTCATGATGCCCTCGATGCGCAACCTCGGTTTCAATGTCCAATTCCAATTCTAAAGCGCAGCAACCATGAAAAAGATGAATAACAGATGGCAGTCGGTGCTGCTTTCACTGGCGCTGTTCGGATTGGCAGCCTGCACCGGCGATTTCGAAGACATCAACCGCAATCCCAATCAGGTTACGGACGACCAGATGGATGCCCTGAATTATAAGACCGGAACGAAGTTCAAAGCTCTTCAAAGTCTTGTGATTCCGGTGCAGGAGCATATGTACCAGTTCAACGAATCGCTTTCGGGCGGGCCGTTCGGCGGTTACATCGGTGCTACGGTCGATACATGGCAGACCAAGTTCGAGACCTATAATCCCTCGGCCGACTGGCGCAAATGGCCTTTCGCCAACGTCATCACCGAGACCTATACCCCCTATAAGGGCATCGTCAACGGCACGGAAGACGAAGTGGCCATCGCTTTCGCCCGCCTGTTGCGAGTGGCCATCATGCACCGTGTGACGGACTCCTACGGTCCGATTCCCTATTCGAAGCTGGAGAGCAACGAGTCGGTCTATGTGGAGTACGATTCGCAGGAGGCGGTCTATACGAAGATGTTCGAGGAGCTGGACGAGGCTATCGAGATACTGGGCCGCAACACGACGCTCCCAGCCGAAGCATGGAGCCGCTACGACGGCGTCTATTACGGCAATATCGCGCAGTGGCTCAAATATGCCAATTCGCTCAAGTTGCGCATGGCCATGCGTTTGTCGTATGTGAAGTCCGACGTCGCCCGTGCGAAGGCCGCCGAGGCTATTGCCGGGGGTGTTATCGAGGCTAATGCCGACAATGCGGCGATGCACGCCGCGGAGAACCGCACGACGCTCATCTACAACGACTGGGGCGACCACCGTGTCGGAGCCGACATCCTCTGCTACATGAACGGCTACAAAGACCCGCGTATGGAGAAGATGTTCCTTGCGAACGATGTCGGCGACTATGTGGGTATCCGTATCGGCATCGATGTGACGAGCAAGTCGCAGGCCATGTCGAAGTATTCGAATATGATCGTTGCGAGCGATACGCCCTATTTATGGTTCAATGCCGCGGAAGCGACCTTCCTGCATGCAGAGTACGAACTGCGCTGGGGATCGGCCGAGACGGCGAAGACGCTCTATGAGCAGGCTGTCCGACTTTCGTTCGAGGAGCGGGGAGCATCGGGGGCCGACGCCTATTTGGTCGACGCCACGAAGAAGCCTGCACCCTATACCGATCCGCTGGGCAACTACAGCGCATCTGCCCGGAGCGAAATCACCGTTCCGTGGGAAACGGCGACGGACGGCAGCGATACGGAGGCCGTTCAGGAGCGCAACCTCGAACGCATCATCGTGCAGAAATGGATCGCTATCTTCCCGTTGGGAGTCGAAGCATGGTCGGAACACCGCCGTACGGGGTATCCGAAACTGCTGCCTGTACCTACCGACAAATCGGGAGGTTCCGTCAATGTGGAACAGGGCGCACGCCGTCTGCCTTACCCCGTCGAGGAGTACCAGCAGAACAACGCCAACCTTCAGTTGGCCATCCAGACGCTCGATGGCGAGCAGCAGAACGGCAACCGCACGGGCGACGTCATGGGAACCCGCGTATGGTGGGATTGCAAACCGTATAACAAGTAATCGCTATGAATATGAAACCAAACCGAATGATACGTTTCCTCGCTTTTTGCGCTGCCGTCGCAACGTTTGCGGCCTGCAACGACTGGACGGAGATGGAAACGGTGGACAGCAAGGTGGAAAAGCCCTGGGAGCAGGATCCGGCACTATGGGCCGAATACACCGCGGCGCTGAGGGCCTATAAACAGTCAGAACATTTCATTGTTTATGCCCGTCTGCACAACTCGCCCGAGAAAGCATCGAGTGAGCAGGATTTCATGCGCTGCCTCCCGGATTCGCTGGACATCGTGACGCTGACCAACGCCGACAACTTCTCGAAATTCGACGCCGAGGACATGTCCGTCATGCACGAGAAAGGCACGAAGGTGCTCTATCAGATCGACTATGCCGCTCGTGCGGAGGAATTCGCCGATGCGGCGGCGCTCGACGCCTACTTGGATAAGGTCGTCGTTGCCGTCGCTGCCAATGGCATGGACGGCTACTCGTTCACGACCGACCCGTTGGCTGCGGATGCCACGGCTCGCATTATTGATAGGCTTGCCACGGCCAGAACTGACGGTCAGCTCCTCGTTTTCGAGGGTAATCCCCTGTCGCTCGCTGCCACCGACCGTGCAAAGATGGATTACGTCATCCTCGATACGGAGAAACTCGAAAATGTTTTGGATGTGAGACTCCATGCCCTGCACGCTGTTAACTATGCCGGCATCGAGGCCAATCGGCTGCTGCTGACCGCCGAAATCAATGCGGCGCTGTTCGATGAAGACCGCACCGAGCACGCCGCCGTCGACGAAATGTCGCGCCGCGTCGTCGAACTCGGGCCTTATGCGGGGCTTGCGGCTTACAATATTGCCGAAGATTACTACCATTCCGAGATGAACTACCAAACCATCCGGCAGGCGATACAAACGTTGAACCCCTCTAAATAAAGACAGTCATGAACATGAAAAAGATACTAATGGCGGTTCTCGTTTCGCTTGTGGCTTTCACGGCCTGCGAGAACTACGGCGATGACAATCACAAGTTCGACAATGTCGTATACCTCGACGTCGCTTCGACGAGCGACGCACAGCTCACGACCTTCAGCAACACCCGGGCTACCTACGATTGCGCGTTGCAGGCGGTACTGACATATCCGGCAGGACAGGATGTGGCGGTGACGCTCACGGTCGACCCGTCGCTCGTCGGGACGTACAATGCCCGTTACGGTACGGAGTGGACGATGCTCGATTCAAAATATTATTCTTTGCTGTCCGAAACTGTGACCATTCCGGCAGGGAAGACGACCTCCGATGCTGTCACGCTGCGCCTCCGTGAACTCACCGGAGAAGGAGATGAGCAGACCGGAGCTTTGCCAATCGACGAAACCTATCTGGTTCCAGTACGCATCGGTAGCGCATCGATCGATGTGTTGCACGGCTCCGACGTGGCTTACTACGTCGTCAAACGCTCCTCGGCCATCACCGTCGCGGCACAACTTACGGACAACTGGATCGAGTTCCCGACCCTCGATAAGTATTCCGAAAGCAGCAAGGATTGGAACGGCCTGCGGGCTGTGACCTACGAGGCCCTGATTTACATCGACGAATTCGTGAAAACCAATACTGAAGGCAATCCCGTCAACATCTCGTCCGTCATGGGCGTCGAGCAGTACCTGCTGCTGCGTATCGGCGACACGAATTTCGAGCGCGAACAGTTGCAGTTCGACGGTTCGGGCAGTGGCTCGGGCTTCGGCAAGATTCCCGGACGCGACGCGATGAAGCATCTCGAAACGGGGCGCTGGTACCATGTGGCCTGCACCTACGACCAGAATACCCGCACGGCCCGCATCTACGTCGACGGGCAGATTCAGAGCGAAGTCACGGGCGTGGGCATCACGACGCAGAACGATAAGAACTGCATCAACTTGGCCATGCGGGCGCTCTACGACCTGTGGAACACCGCTCCCGAGGGCGACAAGGCCCAGTACGAAGAACTGGGGTACGATGGCCTGAGCGAGGCCTATCAGTTCTTCATCGGCCGCTCCTACGACGACTATCGGCCTCTGAACGGCAAGATCGCCGAGGCGCGTGTATGGTCTGTGGCCCGCACGCCGGAACAGATTTGGGAAAATATGTATGAAATCGAAAACCCGGAGAACGATCCGACGCTTTTGGGGTATTGGAAATGCAACGATGCCTCGGGAAATACGGTCAAGGACTATTCGATGTACGGCAACGACGGCGTCGCCAAGTACGACATCATTTGGCCGCAGGGCATCGAGATCCCGAAACTTAACGAAAACAACGAGTAACTATGAAGACGATTTTTGATTTGCAAACAGGGGTGGTAACGCTTCTCTGCACGGCGGCACTCGCGGGCCTTACGGCCTGCGAGGCCGATCCCGTGATGCAGGAAAGCGGGAAGTTGCCCGACAAAGGTTCCATCGAAGAGGTTCATGTGATGTTGTGCAGCAGCAATTCCGTGGAAAATAGGGTCGATGTGCTGCTGACCGAAGGAGGGGTTATGACGAAGAACTTCTACTTGAGGCAGACACAGCCGGCGGCAACGGGATATTCGCTCGACGCATGGTGCGATGCATCTTTGCTCAATGACTACGATGCCGGAGATGAAATCGAACGCACACTGCTGCCGGAGGCGAATTACGAGTTTCCCGACGGCAAGACGCTCGACCTCTCGGCCGCAACGCAGCGCTCGGAATTGAAACGTATCAAGTTCTCGGCAAGCGGACTTGCCGCCGGGGAATATGTACTACCGCTTACGGTCGCTGCACAGGACGCACCGGACGCGGACAAGACGCTTTACTACAACGTTTCGGTTCGCCAACCCTACACCGACGAATACACCCTGCACGACGGCCACGACCTGTTCTTCGTGTTCTATGTCAATACGAACGATTTTCAGCCGCTGTTGGCGCAGGACTACATCATGCGGAAGAAAGTGGCACGCGGCACGACCGTGGCGTGGTACGGTACCGTAGGCAACATCGTCAACCTGCGCACTGTCCAGGTCGGCTACGATGCTGCAGCCGGCCGCGCCCTGCTTGATCTCGGAACCGACATGACTTATGTGCTCAGCCAATCGACGAAATATATCCGTCCGTTGCAGGAACACGGACGCAAGGTATGTATCAGTATCGAAGGCGGAGGTAAGGGGCTCGGGTTCTGCAACCTCACCGATGCTCAAATCGAAGACTTCGCAGCGCAGGTCAAGACCGTTATCGAACAATACGAACTCGACGGTGTAAACCTCTGGGATCGAAATTCCGGCTACGGCAAGGAGGGTATGCCGGCCGTGAACACGACCTCCTATCCGAAGCTCATCAAGGCATTGCGCGAGGCACTTGGCACGGAAAAATTACTGACGGTCACGGTTTACGAGGAGCCGACCTCTACCTTCTGGGATACACAGGCGACGGGCGGTATCGCCGTCGGGGACTATATCGACTATGCCTGGTCGGGCTATAACAGCAACAGTGAGGCTCCGCAGCTGCTCGACCCGTGGCATCCCGAACTGGAGTATGTATCCACCTATACGCAAAAGCCGATTGCCAATCTGCCCAAGGATCGGTACGGCTGCATCAACTTTCCCATCTATCCTGCTGCCCGAACGGAAGAAGAGGCTATGATGCAGGAGCCTGACTTTCTTATAGAATGGATTTTGGCTGATTATAGACCGAACAATATCATTGTCTTCGATGATTTGCGTGCCCATTTGCAGGACAATTACGAAACAGCATGGGACGGTACATTTGCATTGCATTGTACGTTTATGGATCCTGAAAACACCTTTATTTTGGGGAACAGAAAAGGATATAATTACCTGTTCGATAAAAACAGGCTCTCTGAAATATCCGAGGGCAGATTCAATTACGGCAAATGGCTGAAAGACTGGAATTGATAAAAACGGTCAACAAAATACACCTGTGTTCTTCCCTTTTATCCTCTCACGGCTCTTTAACCGGAGCAAACAAACCATTAAAATTTACATCAAAATGAAACAAAACTTCAAATTATTCGCAACACTGGCAGCCAGTGCAGCGATGATGATCTCCTGCCAGCAGGCAGAAGAACCGACGATGGACAAGGCCCAGGAACCTGTCGTCAAAACACGTGCTTACGGGGACAAAACTCCGAAGGTCACCATTTATGTCGAGACCAACGACGTGAACCCGCTTAATGCCGGCGACTACCTGCTCTCCGACGGTTCGGCCTATGCCGATATCGTGGAGTTCTTCGCCGCCAATCTCAACAAGGAGACGGTCAACGGCGTGGTGCGTCCGACCCTCTATCTGAACGACAAGATGACTAACCTGCTCGAAAACGGCGGCGCCGCCACCTATGTAGCCGGCCTGCAGGCCAAGGGTATCAAAGTCGTGCTCACCATCCTGCCCAACTGGCAGAACATCGACTTCACGAGTCTCAACGACACGCAGGCCGACCAGTTTGCTACGATTCTCGCCTATGCCGTGGAGAAATACGGGCTCGACGGAATCGGGTTCGACAATGAGTACGGCGGCACGGTGACCACCGTTTCCGGTTCGTATGGCAACCTGATCTCCAAACTGCGCGACAAATTGCCTGCCGGCAAACTGATCACCCTCTTCCAGTACAATATCGGCTACAATCAGATCGACGCGACAGCCGGTGCCAAACTCGACTATGTCTATTCCGATTTTGCGTATTACAACACCAGCATCAGCGTTGCCGGCGTAACCAAGGAGCATTATGCACCCATGTCGATCAATCTGGGTAATTATTATTCCGCCTATCAGATTAGTCAGTATGGCAATTATGCCTATGATTTGACCGAGGCCGGTTACGGAGCGATCATGCACTTCAACCTGCGCCGGACATCTGAACGGAACCAGTTATCGTTATTTAATTCCATTGCCGACGGAGCATGGGAGGAAACCGTTACTTGCGAGAACGGCAATCGTCCGCAGGACTGGACGTTCGTCAGCAGCGGTTATACCATCACCTACGACGAGGCTACGGCCGAATAACTCCTCTGAGATGTATTTTGTTGACCTGTTTAGAATCGGTTGAGCATCTGTAAGCGCCCCGATTTTGACCCGCACATCTTTTGAGGTGTGCGGGTGTTTTTAACTTTCGGATAAAAAAGCCGTTCGAAGAATATTCGAACGGCAATAAGAAAATATCCGGATGTAAATGTTGACCGATTCAGAATGTGAGCATCTGTAAGTCTTTTTGTATTGAAAAATTCACTTTTAATGAATCGTAACCGGTATTTTCTTTATGAAACGCATAAATTATAAATTTATTGTAGCAAAATCAAACTTCTCGGTTAAACCATAAATGAAATAGCATAAAATAAAAGCACGGACTTAACCTATTGACACCTGAGGAATGCTACAACCCGATGAACAGATAGGAGAAGCCCGTGCTGTTTTTTGCACGATTTCCCCTATCATCCCGTCCATCTTGTCTTTGTAGCATTTTCAGGTGTCGATGACAGGATTCGACAGCTATTCGCCGTTTGGCAAAGATAAGAAAATTATCCTACAGATACAATATATGCAATTTAATTCATTGTAATAAACGACAAATATAGATGGACAAATTGTTGCATACATCTTTGTTCAGAGCCATCTTAAAATCATTGAATCGAAAAGTTGTTTCTGAAAAAAGGCTGCAAACTTACTTTTTGAAATTTGCCCGCCTCATTACAGCACTTTGCGATGACACAGATTGTCTGTCGGCATTACATACGTTAAATTATACGCAAATCCAGTTCCGATTTCTGCTTTCTCGAATTCATGAACCGTCCGTTTCGCTTCCGCCATATATACACCGGGTTGTCGACATGACTCTCGAATTTATCTGCTTGGAAAAAGAGTTGTTATATCATCGTATTGAACACCCGCGATCTTTCATATCTGAACCTGCATTTACTTCACCGCTCCATTGGTCCAAACACTATCCTGCGATCAGCGTTTCGGAAATCCTTTGCGGACTCGATCGGATGACTCCACCTCCTTTCGTGCTGGCAGATGGTTCGACAGCTCCATTCAATTTGGTTGTTCGGGTCTTCGAGAATACATTGCATGTTAAACTCGGCGATCCGACTGATGTCAAACGCCGTGTTCTGGAACGCAAGAAAGATCGCACAAAATTTACCGATGCACTGCTTTATTCCTTGAATAAGGAAGATGAATGATTTTTTTCGATTTTTTATATCCGGGCGGATATCCGGACATGTAATTGGGTATCCTGAAAATTCCTATTTTTGCAAAGCAAACCAACCAATTCTGTGTAAGTCGAATTATGGAAAACTTGGACAAAAGCCAATTTATCGTCCTGCTCGAAACATCTCTCAACCGACGATTACTGTCCCCTGAGCAGAAGACTCTCGACGCTGCCTATGAAGATTACATCGACCTGCTGCACGGTCTTACTGTTCAATCCTGTAAATCGTCCCTCGACCTGCTGCACGAACTTGCCCGCCTCCAATCCTGCCTGATGCGGTTGCAGGAGCGAATTGTCGAAAAGGAATCTCCGCAAGTGTTGTTGCTCAAATCGGCGCTTCTATTGACGAATTTCGAGATCCGTTTAGTCTTTACCCGGGTTCGTTATCCGTCCATCGCCGCCCCGGTGTCGGTCGAAGTCCCCAAGTCGCCGCTGTTCCTCTCCGAGCAATTCACACCTACGGATATCATGGAGCTTGCTACGGCCCTGCAACTCTCCGGAGCCATACGCCGCATCGACGGCACACGGATCGATCTGGCGACACTTGTCGATGTGCTTTCCGGAACTTTCAACGTCCGTATCAACAACCCGGAGCAGTGCCGCCATACGCTCATCAACCGAAAGTTGCGTCTGACGCATTTTCTCGACATCCTGCGCAACAATCTGATTGCCTACAGCCAGCGATAGGCAGTCTGTTTTTATTCAGCATCACGCTCCGGGGATTCATCTCTCGGAGCGTTCTTTATGCGGTGCGGACAGTGACGGACTGGAGCGGACATGGGTACCTGTTTTTCTGCCGGAGATGTATCTTCGGGACTTTTAATATTCTCTGCCATGCAACAGGAAGATGATTTGAAAGCCCTTGAAAATATCGTGCAGTTCGCCCGCGGGCTGGGCGTGTTTTTTTTGGTGCTGCACGTGTATTGGTATTGTTATGAATGGCTCTCGTTATGCGGTCTGACCTACGGTTATGCCGACCGCATCCTGCTCGATATCCAGCGGACAACGCTTCTTTTCTCCTCTCCCGTCATTACGAAACTCTGCGCCTTTCTGTTCCTCGCGCTTGGCTGCTACGGCACGAAGAGCGTCCGCAACGGCAGGGTCGACAGGCGGCATATCGTCGCCGCCATCAGCCTCGGCTTCCCGCTGTTCTTTCTGAACGGCTTTCTGCTGTCGCTGCCCGCTGGGATCGGCTTCCAGGGCTGGAGCTACACGCTGACCCTTGGTGCGGGCTACCTCAGCCTGCTGGCCGCCGGCGTGTGGCTGCGGCGTCTTCTGAAACAGCCCCTTGCCGACGACCCGTTCAATGACCGCAATGAAAATTTCCTTCAGGAAGAACGTTATCTCAACAACGAATATTCAGTGAATCTTTCCACCCGTTACCGCTATAAAGGAGCATGGCGCGAGGGATGGATCAATGTCATCAACCCGTTCCGTGCGACGCTAATCCTCGGAACTCCCGGTTCGGGTAAGAGCTACGCGGTCTTAAATAACTATATCAAACAGCATATCGAGAAGGGATTCTCGATGCTCATCTATGATTATAAGTTCGACGATTTGACGCGCATCGCCTATAACCACTTGCTCCGGCATCTGGACAAATACACCGTCAAACCGAGATTCTGCATCATCAACTTCGACGATCCCCGCCGCTCGAACCGCTGCAATCCCATCGACGCCCGCTTCATGGACGATATCTCGGATGCCTACGAAAGCGCCTACGTCACGCTTTTGAACCTCAATAAGACGTGGGTGGACAAGCAGGGTGACTTCTTCACCGATTCGGCCGTCATTCTGCTGGCGGCGATCATCTGGTACCTGAAAATCTATGACAACGGACATTATTGTACCTTCCCGCACGCCATCGAGTTTCTGTGCCAACCTCTCGAAAAGATTTTCCCGATTCTTTCATCTTATCCCGAACTGGAAAACTACCTCTCACCCTTTATGGATGCGTGGAAAAGTAATGTGCAGGATCAGTTGCAGGGACAGGTGGCGTCGGTGAAAATACCTCTTTCGCGTATGATCTCTCCGCAGCTCTATTGGGTGCTTACGGGCAATGACTTTACACTCGACATCAATAACCCTGAGGAGCCGAAAATCCTCTGCATGGGCAACAACCCCGACCGGCAGAGCATCTACGGCGCGGCGCTGGGACTCTATAATTCGCGCCTTATCCGGCTTATCAATAAAAAGGGGAAATTGAAATCGTCGCTTATCATCGACGAACTACCGACGATTTATATCCGGGGGCTGGATAACCTCATAGCCACGGCCCGCTCGAACAAGGTCTCCGTCTGTCTGGGATTTCAGGACTTTTCGCAGTTGGAGCGCGACTACGGGGAGAAAGAGGCCAAGGTCATCACTAATACTGTGGGCAATATCTTCTCGGGACAGGTCGTGGGCGACACGGCCCGCACCTTGTCGGAGCGTTTCGGCAAGATCGTGCAACTGCGCGAGTCGCACTCGGTATCGAACGAGAACGTCACCACCTCGACCAATACGCAGTTGGAAACACTGATCCCTGCCTCGAAAATCTCCAACCTCACGCAGGGCATGTTCGTCGGCTCGGTCGCCGACAACTTCGACGAGCGTATCGAGCAGAAGATCTTCCATGCCGAGATCGTCATCGACAACGATAAGGTCAAGGCGGAAACAGCAGCCTATGTCCCCATTCCCGAAATATCCTCTTTTGTCGGTGAGGACGGCAAGGATCACATGGAGGAGATCGTCAAAGAGAATTATTACCGTGTCAAAGCCGACGTTGCGGAGCTTGTCCGCCGGGAGATCGCACGTATCGAAGCCGATCCGGATCTCGCGAAACTTTTACCCAAGAAAAAACCGTAATTTTTGCCTCGGTGCGGACTGGAGCGGACTGGAGCGGACATGGGCATCGTTTCGGAAAACATGCTTCTATATTCGCGGCATGAACCTTTTGTTTCACTTAAAACATTTTGTGTTATGCCCGAAGAAAATCAGAATCAAAAACCGATTCAGACCCCCGAACAGGCCGATCCGAAGTACAAGGAAACGCTCCTGCTCTACAACGAGCAGAACGGCGCCGTGGAGGCCGTCTCCGACCTCAAACAAAGCGGTAACCAATACAAGGTTACGACGACGCAACCGCTCACGGCCAACAAACCGGCGTTCTACGAACTTCGCAACAGCTCCGCAGTCGCGGCCTTCATCAAGGGCTTCATGTCGCAGGAGAACGCCAAGCCGTTTCATTTTCTGAAAGTCGCCGCCGACAAGGCCAGCGAAGTCACACAATCGCTGCTGCGCCTTGCCGACAATCCCAAAGACCCTGAGGGCCTCAAAGCCCTTTACGATCATCGCGTCACCTCGTACCAACTCGAAAAGGTCAAGTTCGACACTCCGGTTCTGAAGTTGCAGGAGCTGAAAGAGATGGGTATCATCGTTACTCCCAAAGAACTGGAGGCGATGAAGCACGGCCTTCCGACGACGGACCTGCATGACGTGACCCTCAAGATCGGCAATATTCCCGTCGCAGGTCAGTTCGCCCTGCATCCCTATAAGGACATGAACGGTGATGTGCAGGTCGGTCTGACGAGTGCCCTTCCGCGTCCGGAGTTCGAGCGCGAAGAGTACCGGATGATGTTCTCCACGAGTGAGAAGGA
>OKSG01000566.1_pt1 | contig 13186 bp, 12 predicted proteins | sample 1606411 | NCBI WGS metagenome assembly OKSG01 (sample SAMEA3879586, study PRJEB24766) | human gut metagenome | biome: human-associated habitat; feature: feces | place: USA | collected 1985/1987
CCCGCTTTCCGCCTCTACCGTATGCGCGTGCGTAACCAGACGCTGGTCGACGGCAACGCCTACGAACTGCTGCTCGACCTGTTCGAGACCAAAATCGAGCAGCTGGCGGATGAAATTGAAAACATCTACAGCGACCTGGAAAAGCTGAGCCGCGTCATTATGGAAGGCCATCAGGGCGACGAGTACGACGAAGCGCTGTCGACGCTGGCGGAACTGGAAGATATCGGCTGGAAGGTGCGACTCTGTCTGATGGATACCCAGCGCGCGCTGAACTTCCTCGTGCGCAAGGCGCGCCTGCCGGCGGGCCAGCTGGAGCAGGCGCGGGAGATCCTGCGCGATATCGAATCTCTGCTGCCGCACAACGAATCGCTGTTCCAGAAGGTGAACTTCCTGATGCAGGCGGCGATGGGTTTTATCAATATCGAGCAGAACCGCATCATCAAGATCTTCTCGGTGGTCTCGGTGGTATTCCTGCCGCCAACTCTGGTGGCCTCCAGTTACGGGATGAACTTTGAATTTATGCCGGAACTACACTGGAGCTTTGGTTATCCGGGAGCCATCGTGTTTATGATGCTGGCCGGCCTGGCGCCATATCTCTACTTCAAGCGTAAAAACTGGCTGTAAAAAAAGGGAGCGTCGGCTCCCTTCTTTACTGGCTGATGCAGGCTTAGCCTCTGCGCAACCGGCGCTGGGTATACAGCGCATCGACGATAAACACCGCCAGCGCGACCCAGATAAAGCCAAAGGTCACCATTTTATCCTTGCCCGGCACTTCGCCGTAGAACGTCACCGCCAGCAGGAACATCAGCGTTGGGCCGATGTACTGGAAAAAGCCCAGCGTGGAGAGCCGCAGACGCGTTGCCGCCCCGGTAAAGCACAGCAAAGGGATGGTGGTCACCACGCCCGCGGCCATCAGCAGCAGATTGAGCGACCAGGGGTTCTCGCCCATATGGCTGGTCGGGCTGTCGGTGATGCCGAACAACCAGATTGCCGCCACCGGCAGCAGCCACAGCGTTTCCACCAGCATGCCGGTTTGCGCATCGACAGCAATTTTCTTTCGCACCAGGCCGTAAAAGGCAAAACTGAAAGCCAGCCCAAGACCGATTATCGGCAGCGAACCAAAGGTCCACAGCTGGACCAGCACGCCGCAAAAGGCGAGGATCACCGCCAGCCACTGCAGACGACGGAAGCGTTCGCCGAGGAAAATCATCCCCAACAAAATATTCACCAGCGGGTTGATAAAGTAGCCGAGGCTGGCTTCCAGCATATGGTGGTTATTCACCGCCCAGATGAACAACAGCCAGTTACCGCCGACCAGCACTGCCGAGAGCGCCAGCAGGAAGATCTTGCGCGGCGTTTTCAGCAGCTTTTTCACCTGTGGCCACTGGCGGCTGACGCTGATGAGCGCCACCATGAAGAAGAAAGACCAGATCACGCGATGGGTCAGAATTTCATCGGCGGGAACATAGTAGATAAGTTTGAAGTACGCTGGCGCGATACCCCAGATAAAGTAGGCGGCGAGGGCCAGAATGATCCCCAACCGCGTCTGTTTCGCATCCATCGGTAAAATCCATTGCCAAAGAGAGTGATGTTACTCGATTTTGGCCAATCAACCCACCATATAGGTGGCCGTTGCGCTGGCAATATAGACCTGAGCTTCGTTATGCAGTTCCACGCGGGCAACTGCCACTTTATTGCCGGCGCGCAGCAGGGTGCTGGTGGCGGTAAAACGTTCGCCGCGGCCCGGACGCAGGTAGTCCACGCGCAGGTCGATGGTTCCCATACGGGAAAGCCGCTGGCGCAATTCTTCTTCGTTGATGGTGTCATGGCGGGTAAGGGTACTGCCGACGCAAACCAGGCCAGCGGCAACGTCCAGCGCGGAGGCGATCACCCCGCCATGCAGAATGCTTTGCGCCCAGTTGCCGACCATCATCGGCTGATTATTAAAGCTAAGCTGGGCAAACGCTTTTTCGTAGCGTTCCAGTTCGAGACCGAGGGCGCGGTTAAACGGCATGTGATAGACGAAAATCTCCCCTACCAGTTTCAGGGCTGCTTCGGCAGTAAGTTCAGACATAACACCGGTTCCATTCGTTAATAAAATGTTGATTTTATGCTTCTAAAATATTGATTTCCACTTTCGGAGCGGATTAGGGGGCAGGTGATTAATAAACAGGTAGAATGGCTTCAGGTTAAACAAAAATAAAAACTATTTTTCAGGAGACCAGCATGCGTATCTCTTTGGCCTGCCTGGTGGCGCTGTGCGCGCTACCGGCCGGTGTTATGGCGCAGGACGCGTCGGTACACGACAAACCGGCAGTGCGCGGCAGCATTATCGCCAACCTGCTCCAGGACCATGATAATCCTTTCCTGCTCTACCCTTATGAGAGCAACTATCTGCTCTATACGTGGACCAGCGACCTCAATAAAGAGGCGATCCGCAGCTATGACTGGGCCGAAAATGCCCGTAAAGATGAAGTGAAGTTTCAGCTAAGCCTGGCGTTCCCGCTGTGGCGCGGTATCCTGGGCGATAATTCGCTGCTGGGCGCGTCCTATACCCAGAAATCCTGGTGGCAGCTCTCTAACAGCAAAGAGTCGGCGCCGTTTCGCGAAACCAATTATGAACCCCAGCTGTTTTTGGGCTTTGCGACCGACTACCAGTTTGCCGGCTGGACGCTGCGCGATATCGAGATGGGGTATAACCACGACTCGAATGGGCGTTCCGACCCCACCTCGCGCAGCTGGAATCGGCTTTATGCCCGCCTGATGGCGCAAAACGGTAACTGGCTGGTGGAAGTGAAGCCCTGGTATGTGGTGGGCAACACCGATGATAACCCGGATATCACCAAATATATGGGCTATTACCGGCTGAAGGTGGGCTACCAGCTGGGAGAGGCGATCCTCAGCGCGCAGGGGCAATACAACTGGAACACCGGCTACGGCGGGGCGGAACTTGGCGTGAGCTATCCCATTACCAAACATGTTCGCGCCTATACGCAGATCTACAGCGGCTATGGCGAGTCGCTTATCGACTATAACTTTAACCAAACGCGCGTCGGCGTCGGGCTAATGCTCAACGATCTGTTTTAATCGTTGCACTCTGGCTCGCAGGCGCTGAAAATAGCGCCTGTTTTCTTTTCAGGCAAATGGGGTCAACGTGGCACAGGCGGAAGTATTAAATCAGGAATCGCTGGCTAAGCAGGTTTTACAAGAGACCTTCGGCTACCAGCAGTTCCGTCCTGGCCAGGAAACGATTATCGAGACGGCGCTCGAAGGCCGGGACTGCCTGGTGGTCATGCCGACCGGTGGCGGCAAGTCGCTGTGCTATCAGGTGCCGGCGCTGGTCATGGGCGGTCTGACGGTCGTGGTCTCACCGCTGATCTCGCTGATGAAGGACCAGGTCGATCAGCTGCTGGCCAACGGCGTGGCGGCGGCTTGTCTGAACTCGACGCAAAGCCGCGAGCAGCAGCAGGAGGTGATGGCCGGCTGCCGCAGCGGGCAGGTTCGTCTGCTGTATATCGCGCCGGAACGGCTGATGCTGGATAACTTTCTTGAGCATCTGGCGAACTGGAATCTGGCGATGCTGGCGGTAGACGAAGCGCACTGTATCTCGCAGTGGGGCCATGACTTCCGTCCGGAATATGCCGCGCTGGGCCAGCTGCGTCAGCGGATGCCGCAGATCCCGTTTATGGCGTTGACCGCCACCGCCGATGATACCACCCGCCGCGATATCGTCCGCCTGCTGGGGCTTAACGATCCGCTGATTCAGGTCAGCAGCTTCGACCGGCCAAACATCCGCTATATGCTGATGGAGAAATTCAAGCCGCTCGATCAGCTGATGCGCTACGTTCAGGATCAGCGCGGCAAATCGGGCATTATCTACTGCAACAGCCGTTCGAAAGTGGAAGACACCGCCGCCAGGCTGCAAAGCCGCGGTATTAGCGCGGCGGCTTACCATGCCGGTCTGGAAAACGACGTGCGCGCCGAGGTGCAGGAGAAATTCCAGCGCGACGATCTGCAGATCGTGGTGGCGACGGTGGCCTTCGGGATGGGCATTAACAAGCCGAACGTCCGCTTTGTGGTGCATTTTGATATTCCGCGCAATATTGAATCCTACTATCAGGAGACCGGCCGCGCCGGGCGTGATGGCCTGCCGGCGGAAGCGATGCTGTTTTACGATCCGGCCGATATGGCGTGGCTGCGCCGTTGTCCCGCCGGGCCGCTACAGGATATCGAACGGCATAAGCTGAATGCGATGGGGGCGTTTGCCGAAGCGCAGACCTGTCGCCGTCTGGTGCTGCTGAACTATTTTGGCGAAGGACGTCAGGAGCCGTGCGGCAACTGCGATATCTGTCTTGACCCGCCAAAGCAGTACGATGGCTTAATGGATGCGCGCAAGGCGCTTTCAACGATTTACCGGGTCAATCAACGTTTCGGGATGGGTTACGTGGTGGAGGTCCTGCGCGGGGCCAACAACCAGCGCATCCGAGAGATGGGCCACGATAAGTTGCCGGTTTACGGTATCGGCCGGGAGCAAAGTCACGAGCACTGGGTGAGCGTGATCCGCCAGCTGATCCACCTTGGGCTGGTGACGCAGAATATCGCCCAGCACTCCGCGCTGCAGCTGACCGAAGCCGCGCGACCGGTGCTGCGTGGCGAAGTGCCGCTGCAGCTCGCCGTGCCGCGTATCGTGGCGCTGAAGCCAAAGGCGATGCAGAAATCCTTTGGCGGCAATTACGACCGTAAACTGTTCGCCAAGCTGCGCAAATTACGTAAAGCGATCGCCGACGAAGAGAACATCCCGCCATATGTGGTCTTTAACGACGCGACGCTTATCGAGATGGCCGAACAATCGCCGCTGACCGCCGGCGAAATGCTCAGCGTCAACGGCGTGGGGACACGCAAGCTCGAGCGTTTCGGGAAGCCGTTTATGGCGCTGATCCGGGCGCATGTTGATGGCGACGATGAGTAGTCAGCTGGCTGAAAAAGTGCCAGAATAGTTTCTCTCTTCATTATTTTCCTGCGAGTTAACTATGCTGATGCTTTTCCTCACCGTGGCGCTGGTGCATATCATTGCGCTGATGAGCCCGGGGCCGGACTTTTTCTTTGTCTCACAAACGGCCATCAGCCGCTCGCGCAGAGAGGCGATGATGGGTGTGCTGGGGATCACCTGCGGCGTCATGGTCTGGGCGGGAGTGGCGCTGCTCGGCCTGAACCTGATCCTCGCCCGGATGGCGTGGCTGCATAACATTATTATGGTCGGCGGGGGCCTGTATCTATGCTGGATGGGCTACCAGATGCTGCGTGGCGCGCTGAAAAAAGAGACGGTGGCCTCGGCGGAGCCGCAGGTGGAGCTGGCCCGCAGCGGACGCAGCTTCGTGAAGGGATTGCTGACCAATCTGGCGAATCCGAAAGCGATTATCTACTTCGGCTCGGTGTTTTCGCTGTTCGTGGGTGACAGCGTCGGCGCCGGCGCGCGCTGGGGCATTTTCCTGCTGATTATCGTTGAGACGCTGGCCTGGTTTATGGTGGTTGCCAGCCTGTTCGCCCTGCCGGGGATGCGCCGCGGCTATCAGCGGATGGCGAAGTGGATCGACGGTATCGCCGGTACGCTGTTTGCGGGCTTCGGCATCCACCTGATTATCTCGCGTTAACCGGCATGCTGTTTCCCACCCGGTTGTTTCCGGGTGGGAAAGTATCAGTGGCGAAGCCGCTGCAGCTCGTCTTCAGACAGACCGGTCATTTCCATAATCGCCTGGTCATCAATACCGCGACTGCGCATCGCTTCGGCAACCTGCACCAGAGCCTGGTGTTTACCTTCTTTTATGCCCTGCTGTACGCCTTTCTCCATACCTTCTGCAAGCCATGTTTCCGCCAGCGTCATCAGTAATCCTCCATGCTGCGGCACGCGCTGTGCCAGCCCGTACAAGAGTGTCCGAGTATCTTCGGCATCCCCTGCCTGAGCCATATAGTTTACCAATACGGTGATTTGTTGTCCGCTCATCTGCTCCAGCATTAAGAGGTGGGTCAACTTATCCAGCAATTGCGCCATATCGCGCTGGCGGATGTGCTTTTGCACCAGCGTCAGGGCTGCCATGCTGCGGTGCTGCATGATGTCGTCGTCGGGGATCACCGTGATATCGACCAGCGGAAACGCCCCGCTATAGAGCTGGCTGGCGGTCTCAGGATCGGCAAAATTATCCAGCCAGCGCATCGACCAGGGATAGGGGCTGCGTCGTCCCTGATAGAAGAGAATAGGGATAACCAGAGGCAGCGTTTTATGGCCGCTCTCCAGGTGCCGCTGCATGGCGGCGATGGCATAGCGCATTAAGCGAAAGGCCATCAGCTTATCGGGTGCGCTCTGGTGCTCGATCAGAACATGGACATAGCCCGCACCGCGGGTGGTTTCCAGCGAATAAAGGATATCGCTGTAGTAAGGTCTGAGATCGTCTTCGAGAAAGCTGCCGGATTCCAGACGCAGGGTGTCCAGTTTGCAGATCTGTGTTAACGACGGAGGCAGGTGGAGCTCGATAAAATCGCGCGCCGTCTCTACCCGTGAGAGAAAAGTTTTAAATACCGCATCATGAGGGGTCGCCGTTTCCGCCATTGCCGTTCATCCATGAATCACGTATCTGGCGGCATCCTGGCACGGCGGGTTCAGCGCCGACAGCGGGCAAAAAAATTAATTACCCACTTTGCGCGCCGGCTCGCGCAGAGAGAAAGCGTCGTTCACCTCGCGAACCTCTCTTTGCGAGCGAGATTCCATGATTCAGGCGTGACGGGCGGAGGCGAGGAGCGCCCCAACCAGCATAAACAGTGAACCAAAGACTTTGTTCAACGCCTTCATCTGCTTTGGCCCTTTGATCCATGCGGAAATGCGCTGCGCCAGGGTCGCATAGCCAATCATCACAATGATATCGACGACGATGGTGGTGACGCCCAGAACGAGATATTGCATCACCTGCGGCTGGTGCGGCAGGATAAACTGCGGAAACAGGGCGGCCAGAAAAACAATGCTTTTGGGATTGGTGAGATTTACGAACACCGCGCGCTGGAACAGTTTGCCGCGCGTCTGCGCCTTCGCCAGCGTATTCAGGTCGATCGCCCCTGCCGCCCGCCATTGCTGGATACCCAGCCAGATCAGGTAGGCGGCGCCGGCCCATTTTAGCACCTCAAAGGCCAGCACCGAGCGGGAGAAGAGAGTGCCGAGACCAACGCCAACCAGCACGATATGAATGGCCAGCCCGGTCTGCAAACCGGCAATCGACGCCGCCGCGCCGCGGTATCCGTGGTTAATGGAGGTGGTCATGGTATTAATCGCTCCGGAACCCGGCGACAGGCTGAGAATAATTGATGTCAGCAGGTAGGCGAACCACCACTCAATGGTCATGAGAAACTCCCTGATTGTCTGTTTTTATGCCACAATACGCTATTGTGTCAGCATTGTGTGATACACGGTAAAAAAACGATTTTCAGCGGTTAACAGGGGTGTAAACCCGATGTTTGGGCAGAAAAAGGACTGGGAAACACGAGAAAACGCGTTTGCGGCCTTTAGCATGGGGCCGCTGACGGATTTCTGGCGACAGCGCGAAGAAGCTGAATTTAAAGGCGTCGACGATGTACCGGTACGCTTTGTCCGCTTTTGCGCGCAACATAACGATCGTCTGGTGTTGATTTGCCCCGGGCGCATTGAAAGCTACGTGAAGTATGCTGAAGTGGCCTACGATCTCTTTCACTGCGGCTTTGACGTGATGATCATTGACCATCGCGGGCAGGGACGCTCGGGCCGCCTGCTCTCAGATACCCACCGCGGACACGTGGTTAACTTCAGCGACTATGTTGATGACCTGGCCGCGCTCTGGCAGCAGCAGGTGGTTCCTGGACACTGGCGAAAACGGTTTATCCTTGCTCATTCTATGGGCGGAGCGATTGCCACGCTTTTTCTGCAACGTTACCGGGCGCATTGCGATGCAATAGCGCTCTGCGCGCCGATGTTCGGGATTATCATTCGGCTGCCGGACTGGATGGTGCGCCATATTCTCGACTGGGCTGAGGGCCATCAGCGCATTCGCGAAGAGTATGCTATCGGCACCGGGCGCTGCCTTTTGCCGTTAACGTGCTGACGCACAGTCGGCAACGCTATCGTCGCAACCTGCGCTTCTATGCCGATGAGCCGCGGCTGCAGGTCGGCGGTCCGACCTGGCACTGGGTGCGTGAGGGCATGCTGGCCGGCGACGAAGTGCTGGCGAATGTGGAAAAAGATACCGCCCCGACGCTGCTTTTACAGGCGGAGGAGGAGCGGGTGGTCGATAATCTGATGCACGACCGCTATTGCGAATTACGGGCCGCTGCCGGCCATCCCTGTGAGGGCGGTAAGCCGCTCGTCATTGAAGGGGCATATCATGAGATCCTTTTTGAAAAGGACGCTATGCGCTCAGTCGCGCTCAATGCCATCGTCGAGTTTTTCAATCGACATACTTAATCCGACGATAACGCTCGTCGCCCTGCTTAGAGGTTAACTTTTTTATGTACCAGGTTGTTGCGTCTGATTTAGACGGCACGCTGCTTTCCCCCGATCATTTCCTGACCCCGTATGCCAAAGAGACGCTGAAGCTGCTTACCGCCCGTGGGATCAATTTCGTCTTCGCCACCGGCCGTCACTACATCGACGTCGGGCAAATCCGCGATAATCTCGGCATCCGGTCGTACATGATCACCTCTAACGGCGCCCGCGTTCACGATAGCGATGGTCAGCAAATCTTTGCCCATAACCTCGATCGCGATATTGCCGCCGACCTGTTTGAGATCGTGCGTAACGACCCGAAAATCGTCACTAACGTTTATCGGGAAGACGAGTGGTATATGAACCGCCATCGTCCGGAAGAGATGCGCTTCTTCAAGGAGGCGGTGTTTAACTACAAGCTGTATGAGCCGGGCGAACTGGATCCGCAGGGGATCAGCAAAGTATTCTTTACCTGCGAGGATCATGAGCATCTGCTGCCGCTGGAGCAGGCGATGAACGCCCGCTGGGGCGATCGGGTGAACGTCAGCTTCTCCACCTTAACCTGCCTGGAAGTTATGGCGGGTGGGGTATCGAAGGGGCATGCGCTGGAGGCGGTGGCGAAGATGCTCGGCTACACTCTTTCCGATTGCATCGCCTTCGGCGACGGTATGAACGACGCTGAGATGCTGTCGATGGCTGGCAAAGGCTGCATCATGGCCAACGCCCACCAGCGGCTGAAGGATCTGCATCCGGAACTGGAAGTGATCGGCAGTAACGCCGACGATGCTGTCCCGCACTACCTGCGTAAGCTATACCTCGACTGAAAAAGATTGACGACTGGCGAATAAGTGTCCAGTCGTCAACCTGACTCTTCGCTACAATGCCTGTTCTTTATCCAACGAGACGACCATTGTGGCGCTGTTAATTATCACCACTATCCTGTGGGCCTTTTCTTTTAGCCTGATTGGCGAATACCTGGCCGGTAGCGTCGACAGCTATTTTTCGGTGCTGATGCGCGTGGGCCTGGCGGCGCTGGTGTTCCTGCCTTTCCTGCGCACGCGCGGCCAGTCGCCGCGCACGATCGTGCTCTATATGCTGGTGGGCGCGATGCAGCTAGGCATCATGTACCTGCTGGCTTTCCGCGCCTATCTCTATCTGACGGTCTCGGAATTTCTGCTGTTTACCGTGTTTACTCCCCTGTATATCACACTGATCTACGACCTGCTCAGCGGACGTAAGCTGCGCTGGGGCTATCTGCTGAGTGCCGCGCTGGCGGTGCTGGGGGCGGCGATTATCCGCTATGACAAAGTCAGCGATCATTTCTGGACCGGGCTGTTACTGGTACAGCTGTCAAACCTCTGCTTCGCCATCGGTATGGTGGGGTATAAGCGTCTGATGGAGGTGCGTCCGATGCCGCAGCACAATGCCTTTGCCTGGTTCTATGTCGGGGCCTTTATCGTGGCGGTGGCGGCGTGGTTTATGCTCGGCAACGCCCAGAAGCTGCCGACCACCACGCTGCAGTGGAGCGTGCTGGTGTGGCTCGGCGTGGTGGCTTCCGGGCTGGGTTACTTTATGTGGAACTATGGCGCCACCCAGGTGGATGCCGGCACGCTGGGGATCATGAATAACGTCCATGTCCCCGCCGGGCTGCTGGTTAACCTTGCCATCTGGCAGGAGCAGCCGCACTGGCCGAGCTTTATTAGCGGAGCGTTGGTGATCCTGGCCTCGCTGTGGGTCCATCGCCGCTGGGTCGCTCCGCACTCCGGACAAACGGCAGATGATCGCAGGCGTGGTTCCGCGCAGAGCGAATAAACGCTTCGGTGACCGGTTGACGCTGTTCGCCATCGCGAACGGCCGCGTACAACCGGCTCCATAATCCCTCACCCAGGGTTTTGGTGACCACCAGGCCCTGGCGTTCAAAGCTTTCCACCACCCAGTGCGGCAGCGCGGCGATGCCCATCCGGGCAGCCACCATCTGGATCAACAACAGCGTGTTATCGACGCTTTTCAGCTGCGGGCTGATGCCGGCCGGCTGCAGGAAGTGGCGCCAGATATCGAGGCGCCCGCGCTGCACGGGATAAATCAACAGCGTTTCCGCGGCCAGGTCCTCCGGGGTAACCAGCGTCTTCATAGCTAACGGATGCTCGGGCGCCAGCACCAGACGCACCTCAAAATCAAACATCGGCGAGTAGTGCAGGCCGCTGCGCGGCAGAATATCGGAGGTCATCACCAGATCCAGTTCACCCTGCTGCAGCGCAGGCTGTGGGTCGAAGGTGACGCCGGAATGGAAGTCGACCTCCACATGTGGCCAGCGGGCGCGGAAATTCTCCAGCGCCGGCGTCAGCCACTGAATACAGCTGTGACATTCGATAGCCAGCCTCAGCCGGGTCTGCTGTGGTTCGTTACAGTCCTGCAGGGCGCGAGCGATCTGCGGCAGCACCTGGTTGGCCAGCTGTAAGAGGATTTCCCCCTGAGGCGTAAAACGCAGCGGCTGGCTCTTACGCACAAAGAGACGAAAGCCAAGGCGCTGTTCCAGATCGCTGAACTGGTGAGACAAGGCGGACTGGGTCTGGTGCAGGGCCGCTGCCGCACCCGCCAGTGAACCGCTGTTCCGCAACGCTTGCAGCGTTTTCAGATGTTTAATTTCGATCATGAAAGTCCTTCACTTCGCCATGAGCAATTTGCGCTTGAGGAATATACAGTAACTGTCAATTATGGATGTGTAAACATCTGGACGTCTAAAACTCGTCATATTTCGACTTGCAGATGCGTTGGCTGCCTTGCTTACCCCAGTCACTTCCTTCAGTAAGCTCCTGGGGATGCGCATCGTTGCCGCCTTCCTGCAAGCCGAACTATTGAGATTTTTTCTTCAGATTCAATGAAATAAGAGAGGAACAAAAATGACAATTATTAACCACACCCTCGGTTTTCCTCGCGTTGGCCTGCGCCGCGAGCTGAAAAAAGCGCAAGAGAGCTACTGGGCGGGCAACGCCACTCGCGAGGAACTGCTGGCGGTAGGCCGTGAGCTGCGCGCCCGTCACTGGGAGCAGCAGAAACAGGCGGGCGTTGATCTGCTGCCGGTGGGGGATTTCGCCTGGTACGACCATGTTCTGACTACCAGCCTGCTGCTTGGCAACGTGCCGGCTCGTCATCAGAACAAAGACGGATCCATCGACATCGATACCCTGTTCCGCATTGGCCGCGGCCGCGCGCCGACTGGCGAACCGGCCGCCGCTGCGGAAATGACCAAATGGTTTAACACCAACTATCACTATATGGTGCCGGAGTTCGTGAAGGGCCAGCAGTTCAAACTGAGCTGGACCCAACTGCTGGATGAAGTAGACGAAGCGCTGGCGCTGGGCCACAAGATCAAGCCCGTGCTGCTGGGGCCGGTAACCTATCTGTGGCTGGGTAAAGTGAAAGGTGAACCGTTTGACCGCCTGACCCTGCTGAATGCCATCCTGCCGGTTTACCAGCAGGTGCTGGCCGAACTGGCGAAGCGCGGCATCGATTGGGTGCAGATTGATGAACCGGCGCTGGTGCTGGAGCTGCCGCCAGCGTGGCTGGAGGCCTTTCAACCGGCTTATGACGCCCTGCAGGGCCAGGTGAAGCTGCTGCTGACTACCTATTTTGAAGGCGTTAGCGACAATCTCGCGACCATTGCTGCGCTACCGGTCCAGGGGTTGCACGTCGATCTGGTGCACGGCAAAGATGATGTTGCCGAACTGCACAACCGCCTGCCGGCCGACTGGCTGCTGTCCGCGGGCTTGATCAATGGGCGTAACGTCTGGCGCGCCGATCTCACCGAAAAGTATGCGCAAATTAAAGACCTCGTCGGTAAGCGCGAGCTATGGGTCGCGTCATCCTGCTCTCTGCTGCATAGCCCGATCGATCTGAGCGTGGAGACGCGCCTTGATGCGGAAGTGAAGAGCTGGTTTGCCTTCGCGCTGCAGAAATGCGGTGAGCTGGCGCTGCTGCGCGATGCGCTGAACAGCGGCGATACAGCGGCGATTACCGAGTGGAGCGCGCCAATCCAGGCCCGTCGCCATTCGACCCGCGTGCACAACGCGGAGGTGGAAAAACGGCTGGCGGCGATCACTGCTCAGGACAGCCAGCGCGCCAGCCCCTATGAGGTTCGCGCGCAGGCACAGCGCCAGCGCTTTAACCTGCCGAAATGGCCGACCACCACCATCGGGTCATTCCCGCAAACGACCGAGATCCGCGGCCTGCGCCTGGACTTCAAAAAGGGTAACCTTGACGCCAGTCATTATCGGACGGGGATTGCGGAACATATTAAGCAGGCGATCGTCGAGCAGGAGCGGTTAGGTTTAGACGTACTGGTGCACGGGGAGGCCGAGCGGAACGACATGGTGGAATACTTCGGCGAACATCTGGACGGTTTTATCTTCACGCAAAACGGCTGGGTGCAGAGCTATGGTTCCCGCTGCGTGAAGCCGCCGGTGGTGATCGGCGACGTCAGCCGTCCGCAGGCGATCACCGTCGACTGGGCGAAGTATGCGCAGTCGCTGACCGACAAGCCGGTGAAAGGGATGCTCACTGGACCGGTGACCATTCTGTGCTGGTCCTTCCCGCGGGAGGATGTCAGCCGTGAAACCATCGCCAAACAAATTGCGCTGGCGCTGCGTGATGAAGTGGCGGACCCGGAAGCCGCAGGAATTGGTATCA
>OKSG01000584.1_pt1 | contig 12531 bp, 8 predicted proteins | sample 1606411 | NCBI WGS metagenome assembly OKSG01 (sample SAMEA3879586, study PRJEB24766) | human gut metagenome | biome: human-associated habitat; feature: feces | place: USA | collected 1985/1987
ACTGGAGCGACAGCGAACCCGTTACTTTTTCGAGCGACGAGAGTCCGAGTGCGGCCAGGGCCTTGTTGCCGGTCGAGGCATTTGTGCCGGAGAGGATCGTCAGATCGCCCGTACACTCCTTCAGCGCCGGAACATTGAAAACGGAGAGTTTGGCTGCATTGATATAGACCGTCCCCGTCGATACGAGTTTCGGCAGGTCGAGTTTGGCGACCGTATTGCCGTTTACCGAGAGCTGTCCGAGCGATTCGAGGGCGGGCAGTACCACGTCGAAATCCTGGGCGGTCGTAAGCGGCGTGGTGGCCGTTCCCAACACCAGACCGCCTGCCGAACGCAGGTTTTCGAGCCCGGAGAGTTTTTCCCCGGCGAATGAGTTGCCTACGACGATGTTGTAGCGCACGTCGGTCAGTCCGGCTAACGGCGCAAGGTCGGTCACGGGATCGTCGCAGGCCGAAAAATCGCCGATCGTGAGGTTTCCCTCGATCACCGTCGCACCCGTTGCGGCGAACGCTTCGACATCGGCCTGTGTCGGCAGTGCGACGCTGCCGGCCGTAACGTCGTTACGCTTGACCGAGTAGGCGTAGTCGCGCAGGGTCTGGTTATAGGCCATGACGCGGAAACGGTGTTCGTTGTCCCAGTCGGTGATCCTCGCCGGATCGGGGTACAGGATCGCCTGCTCGCAAAGTTCGTAGTCAGCAGTAGCACCTTCGAGCGACACATTGCGGGGAATGGAAACCACGATTTCGTCGCCGACGAGTGCGGCGCGGTATACCGTTCCGTCCTTGGCGGTGAGCGCGAACGAAGTGATGTGGTTGTCGATGCCGGCAAAGGGCTGGTTCTCCTCTTTGTCGTTGCAGCCGCAGAACGCGAAAACCGCTGCGGCCAGAATCAGTATTTTTCTCATCGTATTATTTCTTTTTGGTCATGTTGTAATCGAATACGCCGAACACTTCGGTCGAAATTTCGCCCAGCCAGCCGCTTTTTGCCTGAATGCCGGTCTGTACCTTGACAAAGTCGATGTATTTGAGGCCGGCGGGCTTGCCGTCGAAAGTGACGGCGTCGGAAATCCGGAAATGGTTGGCGTTGACGCCCGCTCCGGAGTTCGGATCGTCGGTCAGACGGTCGATCGGGCTGAAGTTGTCCGCGTAGCCCCAGTCGTAAGCCGGATTGACCCAGTAGGAACCGTTGCCCGACTGGTCGTAATTGTTGGCCTTGAGGCAAGTGCCGCGCAGCGTGTAGCTGTCAGCCTCGACCCATGCCGGATAATAGTAGTCCTGCGTATGGAATTGCGAAAGGTAATCGACGGAACCGCTCGCACCCTTGTTGTCCGTCCACTGCACCTCCATGCCGGCAGCGCGTGGACGGTAATAGGTCACGGCATAATCCTGTGTCGTTTCAGGCTTACCGTATTCGGAGCCTTTCAGTTCGTACCATGTGTCGTTCGGCAGTCCGTCGCCGTTTTCGTCCTGCATGACCCATACGATGCCCGGTTCGGATGAACCGTCGAACGAGTTGCCCGAAACGCCGATGTTGTAGCCGCCGTCATTTTCAATGCTGTGGTCGAAGCCGACTACCAGATAGCCGCCGAAAGCTCCCAGCGACACATAGGTGTTGAGTTTCATCTGGGACTCGGCATAGGCGCACGCTGCGTCCATCGTCGTCACGTCATAACGTTCGTTGACGAATTGTCCGGGAGCGGCAAGGAACTCGTAGACCTTGTTCCAATCCTTGCTGCTTGCCGGAGATCCGGCACGGTAGTATCGGCCTTCTGCGGGGCAGACATTGACGGTCAATTCCTGAGGAACCGTCAGATATGAGTTTTTCATTTCGACTTTGACCGTGTACGTTCCTTCGGCCGATTCGGAGAAAATATATACCGGATCGGAGGACTGTTGCACCTGTTTGCCGTTTACCGACCAGGTATAACTGGCATCGAACGCATTGGTAATGTCGAAAGGCATCAGACGGATGCGGCGGCCGGCGGATAGGTTGAAGACCGTCTGATCGAATGTCCAGCCGAACGGCATTTCGTCGATCGTGCAGACTTTTACCCCGAATTCCTTGCTGTCCTCGCCGTCCTCATTGCGGGTGGCGAATTCGAGCGTATAATCTCCGGCTTCGGACGTGTCGAATGTAAATTCCTTTTCGGAGGAAACTTCTTTGCCGTTCACGCTCCATGTGCAGGTCGTGGGGATCGAGGTGTCGATTACGGAGGGTTTCAGCGTCAGAGGACTGCCGACCAGAATCGTATACCCTTTTTCGGGAACCGGCAGGCTGATTGTCGGGATTTCCAGTTCTACCACATCCACACGCAGCTCCTCGGAGGCCGTGCCGTAGCGATTCGACACTTGGAGGAGCACGAACAACTCGCCTACGGTTTGTTCGCACACCGTAAGGGCGGGTTGCGTGCCGACGACTTTTCCGTCGATTTTCCACACATAGAGTGCCTTGTCCGCGTTTTCATAAGTGGGGCTGATCGTCAGTTCCCGGCCTGATTTGATGGTGTAAACCGCATTCTCGCTGTCGAGCGTGATACGGGGGGCCGTCTGCGAATCGACCTCGATCACATCGTCTTTGTTGCAGGACGACAACACGAACAACGCAGCAAATAAACAGGATAACAGTTTTTTCATCTCTTTATGCTTTATTTGTTAATATACGCTTCGGAGAAACGGTAGACGAAATCGATCCCGGCCGGGCTGGCACCTTTCTGCGTGGGATAGTAAAAATGGTTGATTTCCGAGGCGGAAGTTCCGCTCACGTCATAGGTGTAGATATTCGAATCGACGTAGCTCGACTTGCCGACCCACAACACATTGGTTGTCGGATGCTGCCCCATAATGCCGTAAATCGTTTCATTTCCAGATAGATATTTGTAATCGACGGTCTGCGTCTGGTAATTGTACCGCGTTGCGCTCGTGGCGTTGAAAGCATCGGTATCCACAAAATAGAGATAAGGATCGGTGAAACTGGCGCACATGCCGATAGCCGGAGACCATGTTGCGATCGGGAATCGAACACCTCCGGAAAGTTCTTTTTCCGAAACGACCGTGCCAGAGTGATCGATGCCAACGATCATCGGATCGGAGGTCAGGGTTCCCATATTCGGGCTCGTGCCGGAATAGGTTCCGGCAAGGGCGAAATAGATATTGCCGTCGACACCTTTGACGATGCCTTTTACTTGCCGGCCCTCATAGGTCAGCCGCTTTTCCACCGTTCCGCTTTCGGCATTGATGATAACGACGCTGTGTCCGCATCCCGCATAAATCTTACCCCGTGAATAGACCATGCGGGTTTTGATCGCGCCCACCGAAGTAAAGGCTCCGAACGTGCCTTCGAGGGTCGCGCCGATTTGCACCGAATTTTCACCGAGGGTCAGGGCGACTATGCCCGAAGTGCTTTCCATACTTGAATCGGAATATTGAATATAGGCTTTCGTTGCACTTACAACGACCAGATGCTGAGGCCATGTGTCTTTGTCTTCGGGGGTTTTAAATACCAGCGGGTCGGCGAATTCCATGCGCATCGTCCGGGCATCGCACACAACGAAACGGCCTGCGCCGCCCATGCGGTCGCCGTTCTGGGTTAACAGGTAGATTTTTCCGTTGGCCATGAACATATCCTGTACGACGTTGCCGATCTCCAATCCGCCGTTGGCCTGCTCGAATACCTCCCGATACTCCTTGCCGGCCTTGTCGTAGTAGACCAGCATACCGTTTACTGAAGTCATATTGCCTTCGCAGACCACGAACGTACCGTCCTTGTCCGTGTAGTCCACCGAAGCGCACACGTCGGCCGAGGCAAAGACCGTATTCCCTTTTTTATCGATCCCGATCAGCGTGATGATGCCACCTGAGTAAGCTGCATCCGAAGCCGCCGGAGCCTGCACGGTTACGCTATTTTTCGCAAGGTTCAGCGACGCCTTCCACCCTTCGGGAATATTCATGAAGTCGGCGGTTTCCACATCCGTCGTATTCAGCGTCAGCGTCTTTTTCTTGCCGAAGTCGAATACGAAGTACGAACGGCCGTCGTCGGGCTGTACAAAACAGAATGAGGACACCGAAGTTTTTGGAATGACGATTTCCGTGCCGTCGGTCAGAGTGAACGTTACGGCATCGTCGCCGTCGCTGACCGATTTGAAGAACGAATCCCCGTCTTTTCCGTTGCTTCCCGTCGCTTTTACGTCGTTGCCGGCCGCATCTTTGATGCGCGCTCCGTCCACAATCCAGTAACCGTCGGCATCGACGGCCATTTCGGGTTTCGAACCATCTTTGCCAGCTACCGGGATTTTGTGGCCGTCCGCATCGGTCAGCCAGTTGCCCTTGCCGCCGATCGTCCAGTAGTAGCCTCCCTCGAAGAGGTCGATACCGACCTCCGGGGCATTCGTACCGTTCTTGCCGTCGGCAATCGAAACGGAGGTGTTGTCGTTGAACGTGATGGTGTATCCGGTGTCCGTCTGGGTCACATCGGAGATCGTCTTGCTTTGGCGCAGGGCATCCACAAGCGTTTGCAGCGCCGAAACCTCTTTGTTGAGTTCCGCGAGTTGGGTCTTGATCCCGTCGATCTCCTTCCACAGATCGTCGTCGTCGTACGAGCAGCTCCATGTCGCAGCACCGAACAGGGTTATTGCCAAAAGGGTAAATAGTTGTTTCATGCTTTTCAGATTTTAATTATTAATCGGTTTGATTTCCGGGGGATAAAAAACGCCTGCCGACAGGCGACGGCCTGCGGCAAGCGTAGAGGATGAACAGGAGATCCGGACGGGGCGCGGATTAGCCTCTCCCGTTGTATAACCCTGTCTGTTATGAATTATTCCCATTGTCATTCGAATCACGCGGGTGATTGCACGACAGGAAACTGCTGAAAATCAAATCGGGGAGGGAGTGCGTTGCGATAACGACGACCGTACCATTCGATTCCAACCCGAAACCCGCGGGTGCAAATCAATCGTTAAGGCAGGTCTTCTGACTCGTCCCGTTTATCGCGCCTTCCCAGTCTAAACCAGTGGCAAAGAGTACGATAAACAACTTCTCCCGAAGGAGGGGACTTACAGCAGCGAGTACTGTTCCGGATTTTCACCGGATTCCCTTTTCATCCTGTCCGGCATACCGGGCAGGAACCATAACGGCGTAAAGGTAATTATTTTTTTTGATTGTTATACAAATCACAAAAAAAAATCGCCCGGCCTCGCAATCGGGAGGGCGTAGAATTTCCGTATCGGTAGGGATCTGCCCGGGTAAAATGCGTTACTCCTGTGCGCGGCTTCCAGCAGAGATCGGTTTTGTGCAAAAATAACGCTTCCCGAATAACTGCCAGCCGTATTTCCGCAATTTGTCTATCCCGTAAATTTATCGATATACGAATAATTTGCACGTACTTGCATCTCCCGGAGGCATTTCGTATTTTTGCATGTCCTGCAAAAGGGACGAACCCGCTATGAAAGGATTTTTGTTGCCCGGCGTGCTGGCCGGCGGAGTGGTTTCTGGCGGAGTGCAGCAAAAAGTATCGACAAACAGCGAAGTTATGAAAACAAATACATCTACGATCCGCCTGATCTACCCGCAATGGCAGGGTGGCAATGTCGCGGCGATGGTGCCCGAGGTAAAGGATCCCGACGATGCCGCACGGGGATATTACCTCGGGGCGCAGCTGCTCGACTTCCTGGCTCCCTGCGGCGGGCAGGAAACGCTCACCGTTCCCGTCTCCACCCAGATCGGGGAACGCAGGGTGACGGACGGTGTACTCGACCGCAACGTCATTCTCCGGCAGACGAAAGCCGCGCTGGAGATGCTGCGGGCGAGCGATCCCGGCAGGATCGTGACCCTGGGCGGGGATTGCTCCGTGAGCGTGGTGCCGTTCACCTACCTTGCCGCGAAATACGGCGGCGACGTGGCGATGGTATGGATCGACGCCCATCCCGACATCACGCTTCCGGGCGATCCCTATCCCGGCTACCATGCCATGGCCGTGACGGCCTGCATGGGGCACGGCGATGCGAAGATCGTGGCGGAACTGCCCGCCGCATTCGACCCGTCGAAAATCCTGTTCGTAGGGTTGCGCAACTGGGAGCGGGGCGAGATCAAGGCCCGCCAGCATCAGTACGGGATAAAGCATCTCACCCCCGAAGAGGTGGCTGCGGACAGCGATGCGCTCCGGGCCTGGCTGAAATCGTGCGGGGCGTCGAAGGTGGTGGTTCATTTCGATATGGACGTGCTCGACCCGGCGGAGATCGTTGCGGCGGTCGGCACCGATCCCGACGGGATGAAAATAGAGGCGGTCATCCGCGTGATAAACGATATTGCGGCTGAAAAGGAGCTGGTGGGCCTTACGGTCGCCGAGCCGATGCCCCGTACGGCGATCCGGCTCAGGGATATGCTGGGCAGGTTGCCGTTGCTGGAATAGCCGCCTTATGTGATACGCCGTCGAATCCCCGGGAGTTTCCTTCCCGGGGATTTTTCAAATCTTCGTCCTGCTGCACATCGCGCCTTTCCCCGGTTTACAGCCCCGTCCCGTTCGCAACGAGAATATAGGCGTTGAGGTAGGTGGCGAAAAGGATCCAGCAGAGGTAAGGGACGAAGAGCCATGCGGCAGCGGCGCGTACGTTTGCACTGCGGACGAGATAGAGAATCACCAGGACGTCGAGCACCACGATGTCCGCCATGCCCAGCAGGGGGCTGCGGCAGACGAAGAAGAGTATGCTCCACAGGAAATTGCACCCTAACTGGAGGAACCATAGCCTCACCGCACTTTTACGGGCGGGGGCTTCGGAGGTCAGTACCAGCCCGCCCGAGATACCCATGCAGAGATAGATGATGCTCCATGCGATCGGAAAAACCGCATTGGGCGGTGTCAGCGTCGGTTTGTCGAGCAGCGGATACCATTCCTCGATCGCGTCTTGCTGCAACCATCCGGCAAGTCCCCCGAGAACGAAACACAGCGCTGTCGGGAGAATATAGGCCCATATCTTTTTCATGGCGTTATTGTTTTGTTCCGAATTTACAAAAAAAATGCCCGATGCTCCGTTTCCCGGCATCGAAATCGCATTCCAGCTATGCGCAGTTGCTTTGTTTGTCCCACGTTGCGATACGGCAGTCGCCCGGTGCCTTGACATTCCCGTCGAGGATGACCTCCCCGTAGCTTTCGGCCGTGACCGAACCGCTGCGGGGGTTCTTCACGCTGCGGACGGGGCCGTCTATGGCGGCCTGCAATGTCGAGTATTCGAACGCCAGGTCGCAGTCGTCGGCCATCGTACAGTTTTCCAGTACGAGATCCGTGGCGTAACACAGAGGCTGGGTGCCCGATATTTTGCAGTTGACCAGCCGCAGCCGCTTCGAGTGCCAGCCCAGGTACTCGCCGTTGATCTCGGAGTCGTAGACCGTCACGTCCTCGGTGTTCCAGAAAGCGTCCTTCGAGTTGATGACGGCGTTGCGGATCACCACGTTGCGGCAGTATTGGAACGAATAGTTGCCCCGTTGCGCGTAATCCTCTATGCGGATGTTTTCGCCGTGCATGAAGATATAATCGCCCTTGTCGACCCGCACGTTGCGCAGCCGCACGTTGCGGCAGTGCCAGAGCGTTTCCTGCGCAAAAGGCAACCGTACGTTCTCCAGCCGGATGCCGTCCATCTCGCGGAACATCTTGGGGGCTTTGACTAGCGTGTCGCTCATCGTAAGGTTGCGCGAATACCACAGCGCCGCGCGTGCGCCCTCGGTGAAGAGGCAGTTCCGGACGACGAACCCGTCGACGTGCCAGAACGGGTATTTGCCTTCGAAACGGCAATCGACGGCTTCGATGTCCGAGCACTCCTTGAGTGCCGATTCGCCGGCCTGTATGGTTACGTGCTCCATGCGCAGGCCGTGCGAGGCGAACAGCGGGCGTTCGCCTCCGTAGGTGGCGTTTTTTATCTGCATCGTTCTTGTTTTTTAGTTTGAATTTACATGGCCGTATATCCGCCGTCGACGGTTATTGCCTGGCCCGTAATGTAGCTCGCTCCGGGGCTGCAAAGCCATACGACGACTGCTTCTTCCGCTCCGTCATGTCGGATTTTGTTCGCTATTGTTTTCCGGTGTTTCCCGTCGTTGTCTTTCGATGCGGACGCTAAGCGAGCCGGGGATGCTGAGGGCTTCGATTCCGTTGCCGTCGATGCGCCCGATTCGGATCAGGTCGTTGCTCCTCGACCCGTTTTTGTAGAATATGGCCACATTGCCCCACGGGACATAGATCGTGATGTCGCCCGGTGCAGGGGTGCAGCCGCGTGCGACCTTGGAGGTCGTTAGCGCCGGCGAGGGATAAAATATTTTCTCGGCGTTGCTGTAATCCGACAACGTCACCTCCAGCGGCAGGCGCGAAAGGAAATCCCGTGCGGCGGCATTGTCCTCCATCGTGGCGGTAATCGTGCGGCTGCCGACCGTGATGCCGATTTTCAGCGATGTTTCGCCCGGGTCGCCGCCCTCGTTTCCGCCGGGCGTCTCCGGTTGACCGGGGTGCCCTCCGGAAGGGGCGGGGTCGTCGCCCGATTCCCCGCATGCCGCCGGCAGTACCAGCGATAGCAGCATGAGGGGCAGTAACAATAATTTTTTCATAGTCGTTCTTTATTGGTTTTACAGGTTGGTCGATCCCGGGTACGCGGGCGCCGGACAGGTGCGGCATCCCGGTGTGCTTCCGGGACTGTTGCCCGCGCAGCGGGATTATTTCAGCGCAGCCCTGAAGAATGTTTCCAGTTTCCCGAACGGGATCAGGCCTGTCCGGTCGTAGAGGTCGACATGCCCTGCATCCGGCACGAGGTAAAGCTCTTTCGGCTCGGCAGCCAGGCGGTAGGCGTTCTCGCTGAACTCCCGCGAATGGGCATTCTCACCTGCGATGAAGAGCAGCGGCCGCGGCGAGATGGTCTCGATGTCGGCGAAGGGGTAGAAGTTCATGAATTTCACGTTGCTGGTCAGTGTGGGGTGCGTAGTCGTGCGCGGCGTGGCCCCGTCTGGGGTGAACTCCCCGCGCGGCGCCGTCAGTTCGTGTACTGTGCCGCCGGTGTAAAGGGGTTCCCCGCCCAGGAATTCGGCATAACGCTGTTCGGCAGCCTGGGCGATGATCCGTTTGCGCTCTCCGGGCGACAGGGCGTGTTTCAGCCCGTTGCGGCTGGCTGCCCCCATGTCGTACATGCTGACCGTTGCGATGGCTTTCAGGCGGGGGTCGATCTTCGCAGCGCTGATGGCGAAGCTGCCGCTGCCGCAGATCCCGACAACGCCGATACGTTCCCGGTCGACAAAGGGGCGGGTGCCGAGGAAATCCACCGCCGCGCTGAAGTCCTCCGAATAGACATCCGGCAGGACGGCATTGCGCGGTTCTCCGTCGCTTTCACCCCAGAAGGAGAGGTCGAGTGCCAGCGTGACGAACCCGCATTCGGCCAGTTTCGTGGCGTACAGACCGGCGCTCTGTTCCTTGACTGCGCCCATCGGGTGCCCGACGATGACGGCGGGGTATTTTCGCCCTTCCTCCAGCTCCTTGGGCAGGAAGAGCCGGGCGCCTACTTTCATTTTGTATTGGTTGGAAAAGGATACTTTCTCGGTGTTTACCGAATTGCTTTTGTAGAAATTGTCTGCATCGCCCTGTGCGACGGATGTGTTCGTGCCGAGTATCATAAGTATGGCTGTTGTCAGAATTAATGGTCGTTTCATGATCGTGTCGTTTTTTCGGGTTATTTATAGGCGGCTCGGTAGATGGCTGTGCATTCGTCGATGCTCAGCCTGTGCCGGTCTGATTCGAACAGTCCGGGCATTGTGTCGAATGCGTTGAACGTCATTTGCTGTAACTCTCCGGGGGTGATGCCGTAGTCGGACATCCTCAGGTCGGCGACGCCGCATGCCTGTTGCAAGCGGGTGAGCGCCGTGATGAAATCCCCGGGCTGTGCGGCCTGCTCCATCCCCATTGCACGGGCCATCCGTACGAAACGCTCGTTGCAGACGTGCCGGTCGATGAAGAACGAGAAGTAAGCCCTGCTGAGCATGATCAGCCCGGCGCCGTGGGGCAGATCCTGGTGGTAGGCCGACATGGCGTGTTCCATCGAGTGCTGGCTGGTCGTGGCGCTCAGGCACATCACCACGCCGGAAAGGGTGTTGCCGAAGGCCACGCGGGTCCGAGCTTCGAGATCGTCGCCATTGGCCACGGCGCGCGGCAGGTTGCGGGCGATATGCTCGATGGCGGTCAGTGCGTACATGTCGCTTGCGAGGTTGGCGAATTTCGAAATGTAACTCTCCACGCTGTGGAACAATGCGTCGAACCCCTGGTATGCCGTGAATTTCGGCGGCACGGTGAGCATCAGCTTCGGATCGACTACGGCCAGTACGGGAAATCCGGCTTCGACGCCGATCTTTTCATGGGTTTGTTCGTTGGTTACGACTCCCCACGGGTCGACTTCCGACCCGGTTCCTGCCGTCGTGGTTATGGCGATGAGCGGCAACGGTGCGTGTCCGGCCTGCTGTTCTTTGCCCGTCCCGCCGAAAACGTAGTCCCACAGGTCGCCGTCGTTGGATGCCATCAGGGCTATGGCCTTCGCGGCGTCCATGACGCTGCCGCCTCCCAATGCGACGATCATGTCGCACCCGTGCTCCCGTGCCGCTGCCGCTCCGGCCATGACGGTGGATTTCAAGGGGTTCGCTTCGATCCGGTCGAATACCACGCTTTCGATCCCTGCCAGCCGGAGCTGTTCCTCCGTGGCGGCCAGATAGCCGTTTGCTCGGGTCGACTTGCCGTTCGAAATTGCCAGCAGCGCCTTTTTTCCGGGCATCTGCTGCCTGTGCAGGTTTTTCAGTTCGTCCGCCCCGAAAAGGATGCGGGTCGGGATCCACATGTTGAAATTCAGTTTTGTTTTCATGGCTCTATTGTGTTTGATGTTTTTTCCACACTGCAAAACTACATCCCGCGGGGCATTCGTTTTGTATACGTATTACGGATATATTTACCCTGATTACTGGTTTGGTCGACTGTGAAATATGCTGATGTACAGTAATATACCCCTATTACGGATAATATTACCCCAATTACTGTTTCGGCGGCCCGGCATGTGGGCCGAATCTGCAAAAACACTATCTTTGCAAAAGGTAAAGAAAAAAATATGGAAGAAATCCTGAAAATCGACACGGTCGACCAGTATAACAAACTCTTCGGGTTCGAGACCCGCCACCCGCAGGTCGGCGTCGTTTCGTTCGATACGGCCGAGAGCCAGGGAAACTACCGGATGACGATGGGGTTCTATTCGGTATTCCTCAAGGAGACGGCGGGATGCCGAATCAACTACGGCAAGACGAGTTATGATTTTGACGACCAGACGGTCATCTGCATCGCTCCGGGGCAGACGGTGGGGTATACCGACGTGGAGGGTATTCCCAAGAAATCGGTCGGGCTGCTGTTTCATCCCGATTTTATCCGCGGTACGTCGCTGGGGCAGAAGATTAAGAAATATACGTTTTTTTCCTATGAGTCCAACGAAGCCTTGCATCTGTCGGAGGAAGAACGTATGATTGTCCTCGACTGCCTGGAAAAAATCCGCATGGAGCTACGCCACGCCATCGACAAGCATACCAAGGGGCTTATTGCGACCAATATAGAACTGCTGCTCGACTATTGTATGCGTTTTTACGAGCGCCAGTTCGTCACGCGCGGGGACATGAATCTCGATGTCCTGGCACGTTTCGAGCGGTTGCTCGACGATTACCTTACCCAAGGCGCCGCTGCGAAGGAAGGGTTGCCTTCGGTACGCTATTTTGCAAGCAAAATATGCCTGTCGCCCAATTATTTCGGCGATCTGGTGAAAAAGGAGACCGGGAAATCGGCCCAGGAGTATATCCAGTTGAAGATGATCGACGCGGCCAAGGAGGGGCTTCTCGACCCGAACAAAACCATCGGGCAGGTGGCCTATGAACTGGGATTCCAGTATCCGCAGCATTTCGTACGCTTCTTTAAACGCCATGTCGGCTACACCCCCAGGGAATATCGGTTGCAGAGCTGATCGGGGCTGAAACAGGTGTGCCTGCGAAATTTTCCCCTGTTTTTTCCGATTTTCCGGAACATTGTCTTATATTCGCAAAAAATGATTGCATAAGACCGATGGGAACTGTTGCATGCGGGCAAATATTCAAGGGTGCCTCCCGCTCTTTCACTTACCGCCACGAAAGGCTGTGGTACCGGGACGAATTCCCATACCACCAGCATCCCGAATACGAGATTACGGTGGTTTTCAGCGGGAACGGCCAGCGGGTGACCAACGACTTCACGGAACCCTTCCGCGAGGGGGAAGTCGTCGTGTTGCCGCCCTATTTTCCGCATGGCTGGGTCTATGACAAGGCATTGTGCGCCCCGGACGGGATGATCGAAAACGGTTCGCTGCAATTCGGCGAGGAGTTTCTGGTGCAGTTGTCGCAGCTCTCGCCCGAGTTCCAGCCCGTCGTACGGTTTTATAAGGAGTTGCGCCAGGCGGTCGGGCTCACTGGCGAAACGGCGGTCAGGGTGCGTAAATTACTGGCGGGTCTTGAGCGCAGCTCA
>OKSG01000604.1_pt1 | contig 12054 bp, 9 predicted proteins | sample 1606411 | NCBI WGS metagenome assembly OKSG01 (sample SAMEA3879586, study PRJEB24766) | human gut metagenome | biome: human-associated habitat; feature: feces | place: USA | collected 1985/1987
CGGTTACCTGGAACGGCGCCTGGGACAACGGGGTGACCACCAGCAACTGGGCGCAGTACGAACGCACCCGCAACTCGCGCAAAGGCGAAGGCCTGGCCGGCGGCACCGAGGGGATCTTTAACAGCAACCAGTTCACGGATATCGATCTGGCGGATGTGATGCTGCACAGCGAAGTCAGCATTCCCTTCGACTATCTGGTTAATCAGAACCTGACGCTGGGCAGCGAGTGGAACCAGCAGCGGATGAAGGATAACGCCTCCAATACCCAGGCGCTGTCGGGCGGCAGCATCCCGGGCTACGACAGCACCGGCCGCAGCCCGTACTCGCAGGCGGAAATCTTCTCGCTGTTCGCCGAGAACAACATGGAGCTGACCGACACCACCATGCTGACCCCGGCGCTGCGTTTCGATCATCACAGCATCGTCGGCAATAACTGGAGCCCCTCACTGAACCTGTCTCAGGAGCTGACGGACGACTGGACGCTGAAGCTGGGCATTGCCCGCGCTTACAAGGCGCCTAACCTCTACCAGTTGAACCCGAACTATATTCTCTACAGCAACGGTCAAGGCTGTTACGCCAGTAGTTCCGCCTGCTATCTGATGGGGAATAGCGATCTGAAAGCGGAGACCAGCGTTAATAAAGAGATTGGTCTTGAGTACAAGCATGATGGCTATCAGGCGGGGATCACCTGGTTCCGTAACGACTATCACAATAAGATTGAGTCAGGGTATGCGGCGGTGGGTACCGCCAGCAACGGCACCACCAATATCTATCAGTGGGAAAACGTACCAAAGGCGTTAGTGGAAGGCCTGGAAGGAACGCTGAATCTGCCGGTGGGGGAGGCGGTTAACTGGAGCAATAACCTGACCTGGATGCTGCAGAGCAAGAATAAGACGACCGGCGACCGGCTGTCAGTGATCCCGCAGTTTACCCTGAACTCGACCCTAAGCTGGCAGGTTCGTGAAGATCTCTCCCTGCAGAGCACCTTTACCTGGTATGGCCGACAGAAACCAAAACGCTTCAATTATAAGGGCGAGGCGGTCAGCGGCAGCGAACTAAACGAAGTCAGCCCATACAGCATTGTCGGCCTCAGTGCGACCTGGGATGTGAACAAAAATCTGAGCTTCACCAGCGGGATAGATAACCTGTTTGATATCCGCCACTACCGGGCAGGGAATGCGCAAACGACCGGCAACGCGACGACGGGAGCTTATCTGTATGGCGCGGGTGCCGAGACCTATAACGAATCGGGGCGGACCTTCTTTATGAGCGTTAATACTCATTTCTGATGATCCTGATGAGGAGTAAACCGGGTGCAACGCGACCCGGTTTTTTTATTTCAGATGAGAGCGGAGGTGGCGGTTATAAATCGTGACAAAATCTTCACGCCCTCTACATTATTAGCTCAACATATCCTTTTATACTGATTTCCGTCGCGCAAGGTCGTTGATCCCGACCGGGTTCGATAATAGCATCCTGCTATTTCCCTTCTGTAATATCCCCTGTCCCCCTTCCATTCCCAACCGCAGCGATGCGGAGGAGGGGGACCTCCTTATTTTTGCCGCGTGATCTGATAGCGATACTGAGTGGGCGTGAGCGCATGATATTTTTTGAAGGTACGATTAAACGCACTGAGATCGTCATAACCGACCATCATACAAATATCGACGATTCGGTAACCAGGCGTCGTCAGCAATAAACGGCGACACAGCGACATGCGCTGCTGGCGGATATATTCCATTGGCGAACGATCAAAATAATGACGGAAGAGCCGAAACAAATGCCAGGGGGAATAACCAGAGATATCGCTCAGATCGTCGACGGTCAGTTTCTTATCCAGATTATTATCGATCCACAAGAGCAGGTCGCTTAATACCGATTGCTGGAGCGTTTTGCTACGCATAATTGCGGCCAATCCCATAACGCAGGGCTCCTCAGTGAGGAGCCCTGGGGTTTATTGAACAGTGAGTGTGCCGTGGCGAACCTGATAATTTTTTTGATTATCAGGGCCAATATAGTCGCTGGCGGGTTTTGCCAGCTGCAGATGACCAAAGGCGGTAGTTTGCTCTGCATGATAATTTTCGCCGTCATTCACGTCGCCGCGCCCGTTATAACGGGCAATAGCCGGGAAGGGATACACCGGACGAGTCGCGATAACAGCTGGAGCAGCGTCAGCGTAAGGCTGACTGACTTTCTGCACGCCGTGAAACTGCGTTTGCGCATCTGGTTTTTCTGTCATCGGCGGCAGGTCGGCAGCGGCTGTTGCCCGTTTGCCGGCCATGATCTCCTGCGGCGCGATGCCTTCCTCGGTCCAGCGCATCAGCGGGGTAAGGAGATCAATTTGATCGTAACCTTCGCCATTACCGCAATGGGCTACCCCAGGCAGCAGGAATAACCGCAGGAAGGTATCCGTTGCGGCATGGCCCATCTCTGCTTCTACGCCGCGATAATAGGCGATAGAAAAGGCCGGACTGACGGAGTCATCGGCCAGACCGTGCCAGAGGATAAGCTTGCCGCCGCGCTGTTGATAGGCATGAAGATTGGTATTTGCCGCGTTATAGAGCGGCGCCAGTTGGGCGACGGCGTCAAAATTCTGCTGGTTAAGCGGAAAATCCCGCATCGATTGGATCTTCTGTTTTTCTCCTGGCAGGAGCACGGATTGCAGAGCCGGTAGTACCATCATTTCCGACATTGAGTGGCCGGTCGGCGTCTCGGGCACCGGCCAGCGTAGCTCGGAACCCAGCGGCAGACCGCCCGCGACGAACTGGGCGCCGTGGCTGTCGTAAGCCCCGCGGTAGAGCTTTTTCACCACCTCGATCTCTTCCTGCGTCAGGCAGGTAGAACGATCCCGAGCATCGGCAGGACAGCGGGGGAGCCATGACTCAGAGAACTGACAGGCATACGGATTTTGCAGGATACCATCCTGCACGCCGGAAAGCGTCGGGCAGTGAGCCAGCACGGCCTGGTGAATCAGAGGAAGGCGATTTTTCAGCAGGATAGCGGTACCGTCCGGGCGCTGATTGGCGGCCACATTCCAGCCGTGGAAGAAGGAGTTCTGAAACTGGAAAAAGGCCGCTGGCGCGCCAGCGCTGATACCGTCAAAATCCTGCGGAAAGCGCTGCGCTTCCATCAATGCTTCGCGACCGCCGTCTGAGCAGCCCATAAAGTAGGCATACTTTGGCGGCTGGCGGTAAAGCGTCTGCATCACCGCTTTGGCCAGCACGGCGGTCAGGTGGTTGGCGCGCCAGGCAAAATCGATGCGCTTTTGCGGATCTTCGGCCCATGACGCATCCATCATACTGCCATGGTGCCCCATATCGGTTGCTGCCACCACAAACTCGCCGTTCATTGCCGGCAGGCAGCCGCTGGCATTCGACAGACTCAGGTTAATACTCCCGCACAGTCCGCCACAGCCGACCTGCAAAAAACGTTGACTCCAGCGTTGAGTCGGCAGGGCAATCTGCACGCCAATCTCAGGGGCGATAGTGGCGCTCACCTTGCACCAGCTTCCCTGCGCGGAGGTCTGCATTTCAGTGTGATTGATAGTGACCTTTGCGCCAACGGCCGCGCTGAAGTCGGTAGCGCTTAGCGCATCGCATGTCAGCGCGGGAAGAACGATCGGCAGACTGGCGACAGCCTGCGTGGGTGAAGCGAACGATAACCCGAAGAGGGCGCAGAGGATGATGGGCAAGATTGTCTTGAGTAAGCGTGTCATACGCAGTTCCCTGTGGCTGATGATGGGAGGCGGCAGGATGGCGAAACCTATGCCTCACCTTCCCTGGCGAGGCGCCACTGCTTGGCTATTGTAGATAACGATAGACTTTCCTTGATGCCTTGATAAGGCGACCCTACTGTATTCTGCTATTTTGAGGAAAATATGGAGATGTTTGCCAACGGCGTCTGGCGGTGAATTCGGGGTAGAATGTTGTGATATCAGTTGCATAATTTATTCAATTTCTCTTCATTAAATCTGCTGGGTTGCAGGTTATTTTTCTCCCTGTTCCTGGTGATCCCAGAGAGCATCATTCCTAACGAGATCCTTCCCCCTTTCCATTAATAAGAAAGGGGGCTTTTTATTAATAAAACGTTCAGGCAAATCTAAATATAGTACTGGTGTTGGCCATTAGAACAATGCGCTTCAGAAAAAGTTCCATCATTAAATATATTTTTAAAGATGCTTTAATATCCATTTTTTCTCCATTTTGTCGCCATAATTGCATGTAATTCTGCGCCTCGCTCAGGTTATTTTCTGTCGCATATTTTAGAGATGCATCCTGAACAAATAAGCTCAACGCCAGCAGAACACTGCTATTGCTCATTATCTCGTAGACGACACATTCATGTTAAAAAAGACTCATATCATCAGCGGATTATTGATCGCCCCTTTAACGTTATATGCCGCAACATCATATCAAGTTGATGATATCCGTTTTGAAGGGCTACAGCGCGTGACCGTCGGGGCGGCGCTATTAAGTATGCCATTGCACGCGGGAGATGCGGTGACGCCAGAAGATGTCAGCGAGGCAGTGCGCGCGCTGTATGCGAGCGGCAATTTCGAAAATGTGCAGATCCTGCGCGATGGGAAAACGCTGGTGGTGCAGGTTAAGGAACGGCCCACTATTGCCAGCGTCAGTTTTTCCGGGAATAAGGCAGTGAAGGATGATGCGCTAAAGGAAAATCTCACCGCGTCCGGTATTTCTGCAGGTAGCGCACTGGACAGAAATTCGCTTAGCGAAATAGAAAAGGGGTTGCAGGATTTCTATTACAGCGCGGGGAAATACAGTGCGCAGGTTCACGCGGTGGTGACCCCGTTACCGCGTAATCGCGTTGACTTAACGTTCGTTTTTCAGGAAGGCATCTCGGCGAAAATCGCACAAATAAACATTATCGGTAATCAGGCGTTTCGGGAAGAGACGCTCCTGGACCAGCTTCAGCTACGTGATAATGTGCCCTGGTGGAACGTGGTAGCCGATAAAAAATACCAGAAGCAGAAGCTGGAAGCCGATCTGGAAACGCTGCGCAGTTTTTATCTCGATCGCGGCTATGCGCGCTTTGCTATCGAGTCCACGCAGGTCAGTATGACGCCAGATAAAAAATCCCTGTATATCACTATCGCCCTCAATGAAGGCGAACGTTATCGGGTCGACCGAACTCAGGTGACAGGCGATCTGGCTCAGCATGGGCCGGAGATCGAGGCGCTTGCCCAGCCGCTGGCGGGGGCATGGTATAGCGGGGCGCAAGTCACCACGGTTGAAAATGAGATCAAAAAGCACTTTGGTAAGTATGGTTATGCCTGGCCGCAGGTGACGTCCACGCCGGAAATCGATGATGCGCATCACCGCGTGGTGCTGCATATTCAGGTCAACGCGGGCCGCCGCTACTCGGTACGCCAGATCCGCTTTTCCGGTAACGACACCTCCCGGGACGCGGTGCTGCGTCGTGAAATGCGCCAAATGGAAGGGGCGTGGCTCAACAACGAAAAAGTCGATCAAGGGAAGGTACGTCTTGATCGAACGGGTTTTTTTGAGAACGTTGAACAGCAGATCGTTCCGGTCAATGGAACGGCGGATCAGGTCGATGTGGTCTACAAGGTGAAGGAGCGCAACACCGGCTCATTCAATGTGGGCCTGGGATTTGGTACGGACAGCGGCGTGAGCTATCAGCTTGGCGTGACGCAGGATAACTGGCTGGGTACGGGCAATAGCGTGAGCTTCAATGGGACGCGCAACAGCTACCAGTCTTATCTTGAACTGGGGGCGACGAACCCGTGGTTTACCGTAGATGGCATCAGCCTGGGCGGAAAGATTTTTTATAACAGCTATGATGCTTCTGATGCGGATGCCGGGAGCTATAACCAGCAGAGCTATGGTTTAGGTAGTACGCTAGGGTTTCCCATTAGCGAAAATAACTCCCTGAACCTGGGACTGGATTATGTCCATAATCGCCTGACCAATATGGATCCGGAGCTGACGACCTGGCGCTACCTCAGCTCTCGGGGAATCGAGCCCAGCGTGGTGACGAAAGATGGCGACAGCGGCGCAAAATATAGCGCCAACGATTATTTTGTGAGTCTTGGATGGGGCTACAACGATCTCGATCGCGGCTTCTTCCCGCGTGCGGGAAACAAGAGCAGCCTGAGCGGTAAAGTGACGCTCCCCGGTTCGGATAATAGCTACTACAAACTCTCTTTTGACACCGCCCAGTATCTGCCGCTGAGCGAGAACAAGCGCTGGGTCTGGATGGAACGCCTGCGCGCAGGCTATGCCGGCGGGTTAGACGGCAAAAGTGTGCCGTTCTACGATAACTTTTACGCAGGCGGTTCGTCGTCAGTGCGCGGATTTTCTTCTAACACTATTGGGCCTAAAGCGGCCTATTACCGCTGTAACGGTAGCGAAAGCAGCTATAGCGCCTGCCCGCTGGACGCCTCGTCTGATGCGGTCGGCGGGAATGCCATGGCGGTGCTGAACAGCGAATTTATCATTCCAACCCCCTTTGTGAATGACAAATACGCCGATAGTCTGCGAACCTCGCTGTTTGTTGACGCGGGGACGGTCTGGAGTACATCCTGGCACAACACCGCGCAGACGCTGGCGGCAGGGATCCCTGACTACGGCGATCCTAGTCATATTCGTCTCTCCGCGGGGATTGCCGTGCAGTGGATGTCTCCCCTCGGTCCACTGGTCTTCTCCTGGGCAGAGCCGTTTAAAAAGTACGATGGTGATAAAGCAGAACAGTTTCAGTTTAATATCGGCAAAACCTGGTAGGGGCCTGATAGACCGGCGTGGCTATATTCTGTGGACTGTCCTCCGACATAGCGATTGAGCAGAATATACTCAACCGCTATGTCGATATTATCGCTAAGGAATGCGATCTGGCGGGACACCCGCGACATTTACCCGAGCGCGGTCTGCGGGCCTCGCGGACCTGGTGACGTACGACGAGGTAACCACGCAATAAATAGCTGCCTGCTACTATCCTCTCTTCTTGCCAAACCGCGGGTAATACTCAGTGCTGCATCATCTAATACCAATGGCTGAGGCCTCATCCAGAGGGACTAAGACGTATTGTCAATTAAGTTTATATTATCTTATTTTTTATTGTATTTTCTTTTTTAAGGTTAATTTGGCTGTTTTTCATCAGGCCTAACCATAAATTTAGAGAGGGAGATGAAACGTTACTAATAATGGAGTATGTTGTTAGGAATTGTCTTAAATCACATAATTGCCAAGGGCGCTTGCGATTTATAACAATGAATGCTATCACTATATATTGTAATAATTTGTAGCATCTTTATAAGGAAGGAATATGAAATGGACTATTCTTAATACCCTGATCTGCCCGCAATCTGGTATCGCCTTCTCGGCTATATCCAGTCTGCGTTTCTTGAAATTTATCATGTGGTACGAGGCTGATGTAATCCTGTTGCCCGGTGAGTCGATAAGACTCTATTCCTCGAGAGTTTTAATTAATGACCAGTATCATTCATTAAAAATCTATAATATTACGGTGTACGACGAGGCGCAGTGGGAAAAATTACGCGAGCGACCATCGTGCCCTTACCATGCCGGTGGCGAGCGGTCTGACTCCTGTTTTTACCAGTCCTTTTGCACGATTAAGCGTTGCCCGAATAATATTCCCCGCAGTGAACCCTGGCGTTAGCCAGTCCACGCCGCCGGTCAGACACCGGCGGCGTGACGTCATTTCGCCAGCAGGGCGGCCAGTCGAGGCTGGACGCTTGCGCAGCCGGCCAGCACGAGGTTGTTCCGCCCGCCTCCTCAATCAATAGCATGCCTGCCAGTGCATCCCAGCTGTTCATATGCGCTTCATAATAGGCGTGGAGCTGACCGGCGGCGACATGCGCCAGCATCAGGGCGCCCGCGCCAAAACGGCGATACTCCAGACCGGCGTCGAGCAGTGTGTCGACAGCCCGGGCGTAGTCGCTGGCCGGGGCCCGGCTGGAGCGCCCCATGCCGATCACCACCGCATCGGGCTCCGGCTCGCGTAGCGTCAGGCGCCGACCGTTGAGATACGCGCCTTCGCCGCGGGCGGCGAAGAAAAATTCATCGCGATCGGGGGCGTAAATGATGCCGAGCGACAGCTCGCCCTGGCACACTCGCGCCAGTGAGATGCACCAGTAATCCATGCCGAGGATAAAGTTGGTGGTGCCATCGACAGGATCCAGCACCCAGACGGTCTGGTCGTTGCCTTCAAAACCGCTCTCCTCGCCGAGGAAACCCTCCTCGGGAAAGTGGGCCTGCAGCCAGCCTTTAATCTCTTGTTCTACCGCGAGATCCGCCTGCGACACAAAGTCCTGGCGCGCTTTTTTATCGACCTGTAACCCCGCATCGCGCAGCGCCTGGGCGTGGGCGCCTGCCTGGCGAATCAAGGCGCATAATGACTCTCGTTGTGCTTCCGTCATAGTCCTGCTCTCAGATAACAAAGGGCGACGTGCGCCGGTGAATTAAGGTTACCTCCACCCAGGTGGTGAGTGAAGGTTGCGAAGGGTCGGCGGCGCGCTCCAGAAGCCGGGCGAGCGCCTGGCGGGCGATCGCCGCCACATCCTGATGTAGCGTGGTGAGCTGATAGCTATATTGCGCGGTCGTCGGCGTGTTATCAAAACCAATCAGCTGAAAATCCGCCGGAGCCTCTCTGCCGCGCTGGCGCATTCCATCGAGAAAGCCACAGGCAAGCTGGGCGTTGGCGCAGAAGATCCCCTCCAGCGCCTCGTCGGCGAGCGCCGCAGCCTGTAACCCGCCCGCGTAACCTTCTTGCTGACAGGCGAGGATCGCCAGGTGGCGTTCGACGTCCACTCCGCGCGTTTGCAGCGCCCGGCCGAACGCTTCCCCGCGCATGCGGCCGGCCCAGGTGGAAGGATGGTGGTTGAGCCAGCCAAAGCGCTGACAGCCGCTGCGCAGCAGTTGGTCGGCGGCCAGTTCGGCGCCGGCGGCGTTGTCAGAACAAACGTAATCCACGCCGGGGATCGTCGGCTGTCGATTAATGCCCACGACCGGAATATGCTGCTGGACGCACTCGTTCACCAGCGCCTCCGGCGGCTGGCCGGAGGTGACGATAACGCCGGAGACGCGAAACTGAGCGAAACGGCGTAAGGTCTGCGCCAGATCCTGCTCGCTGTGGATCTCGCTCACCAGCGCCTGAAAGCCCTGGCGCTGGATCTCGTTAAGCAGCGCATCAAGCAGGGTACTGCGAAAAGGATCGCTGATGCGCGAGACGATCACGCCGATTAAGTGGCTGCGCTGGCGGTTCAGCCCCTGGGCGAGGAAGTTAACCTGATACCCCAGCTCTTCGGCGGCGCGCAGTACCCGCGCCCGGGCGTCGGGAGAGATGCTGCCGTTGTTGCTCAACGCCCGGGACACCACTGCCCGGGAGACGCCCGCTCGCCGGGCAACATCCTGGGCGGTGACGCTGGGTTTGCGTGGGTTCATAGGAGGTACGTCTCGTCAGTGGGCGTGGGACGCGGCAGCGTTAAGGTGAGTCCATCCCGGGAAACGAATAAGCCCGGCCACGGCTGACAGGCCTGCTTTAGCGCCGACAGAGAAGCATCCTCGCAGTGATAGAGCCCCATCGCCGGGAGCTGCAGCGTTCTGAACAGCATCAGGCAGGAGGGGAAATCGCCATGCGAGGCGTCATCGTCCAGGGCTGCTACCGAGGCGCACTCCTGAAACGCCAGCTCGGCGCCGGCCATCAGGGCTATCGAGTCGGCGGTCGGTCGGCCATCGCCGCTGTAAAACAGCGTCTGCCCGGCAATGGTGATGCGGATGGCGCGATTACTCAGCTCATGCTGGGTGGGGGCAGTGCGGATCTGCCAGTCCTGCCACGTCCAGGCTTCGCGGCATTCCTGCCAGTCGATGGTGAAACCAAGGTCCGCCTGCGGCCAGTTCGCCAGCGCGGCCAGCTGCATGAGCACCGGCTGCTGCGCCGGCTGGCAGTAGATAATGACTGGCTTCTGACGGGAATAACTTTTCCAGTGGTTCAGTAGCGCCGTCAGGCCGGTGCAGTGGTCCGGGTGAACGTGGGTGAAGTAGATCGCGTCGATATCGTTGACCTCGCCGCCGCGCTGCCAGAGCGCGCGGGGAACGGTGGGGCCGCAGTCGATTAACCACTGTTTGTTGTCCGCATCGATCACCCGCAGCGCGGAGGTATTTTGCGTGCAGGAAAAGGCGATCCCGCAGCCAAGCACATCTATTTTCATTTACCCTCGCCAAAATTTTTTGCCGCTTAATTAAATTGTCATAAATACCCGACAAAGTAGGCTCACATCATGTCGAGTCAACGTTGCATTTTTTTTACAGCCAAATGAACACGTGTTCACCTTGCTAAAAAAAATGCCGCAGCAGAGCTTTCAGGTAGCGAATATGAGTTATTTACAGATCTCCGGCCTTAAAATTAGTTATGGCGATAAGGTGGTTTTACATAATATCGATCTGGCGGTAGAGCAGGGAGAGATGATTGCTCTACTGGGCCCGTCGGGATGCGGAAAAACCACGCTGCTGAACGCCCTCTGCGGCTTTATTCCGGTGCAAAGCGGCGAGGTGGCTATTGCCAGCCGAACGATTACTCATCTTGCGCCGGAGCAGCGCAATATCACCATGGTATTTCAAAGCTACGCCCTGTGGCCGCACCTGACGGTAGCGCGCAATATCGGCTATGGCCTGAAGCTGCGCAAATGGCGTGGGGCGGATATCGCGCGGCGGGTGGCGGAGCTGCTGCGAATAGTCAATCTCGAAGGGCTTGGCGAGGTGAAAGTGACCGAACTGTCGGGCGGCCAGCGGCAGCGGGTGGCGCTGGCGAGAGCCCTGGCCATAGAGCCCCAGGTGCTGGTGTTGGATGAGCCGTTATCTAATCTGGATGCCAAAGTGCGCCTGAATGTGCGCCATGAAATTAAATCTCTGCAAAAGAGACTGGGGTTCACGTCATTAATTGTCACCCACGATCAGCAGGAAGCCTTAGTGATGGCGGACCGCATTGCGGTATTAAATCAGGGGCGTATTGAACAAACCGGCACGCCGGAAGAAATATATCAACGCCCCGCGACGCCCTTCGTCGCTGATTTTATGGGGGCCGATAATAAAATAATTTCCGGTGAATTATCCGCTGCCGCAATATCCGGTTTATCTGCCGCTCAGCAGGGTGACAACGTTATTTATTTTCGCAGCGCCGATGCCGCGCTCGCTGAATTAACGCAGCCTGCGCCGCAGGAGGGGCTGGCTCTGGAAGGCGTGGTGGAGCAAAGCGCGTTTCTGGGCAATCTGTATCGTCACAGCGTGCGCTGCCATGACCGCCTGCTGCTGGCGGATGCCGCGCAGTGCTGGCCGACAAAAAGCCGCGTTCGGCTCCATGTGCCAACGCCGGCCCTGCATATTTTTCCTTTACCACTATCACAGTGATATCAGCGTGTTCATTCTGGGGACAATCCATGTTGACTAAGACGAAAGCAGCGATCGTAACGACCCTCTTCCTGAGCCTTGGCGCACAGGCCGACACCATTCTCAACGTCGCCACCGCGGGCGATCAGAATATGGTGGATTATGTAAAAACCTGGCTGGGGCCAAAATTTGAAGCCGCTCATCCCGGCGTCAAGGTGCGGGTGATCGGTACCGGCCCCGGCGACGCCGGGTCGAATAAAATTAGCGAGAAGCTAACGGCCCAGCAGGAGAGCGGCGCGCAGCAGTGGGATATCGACGTCGCGGTAGTGCACCAGAAGGCGGGCGGTGAGCAGGTGGCAAAGGGATTGCTGCAAAAATACCGTCAGGATATTCAGACCGGCGGCATGGTGAGTTCGCCGAGCGCCACCCAGGCGCTGGGCGTTAACGTTGACGGATACGTGATGCCGATGTTCTTAAGCCAGACCGCTATCGCCTGGAACAGCGATCTGGTCACTACCCCGCCGGCGTCGTATGACGAGTTGGTGGCCTGGACGCAGAAACACCCGCAGGCTTTTGGCTATAACGGCATCAAGAATGGCATGTCCGGCGTCAGCTTTGTGGTGGGCTGGATCTACGCCTACGGGACCGACGCCCAGCGTCTCTCCGCCGG
>OKSG01000613.1_pt1 | contig 11849 bp, 10 predicted proteins | sample 1606411 | NCBI WGS metagenome assembly OKSG01 (sample SAMEA3879586, study PRJEB24766) | human gut metagenome | biome: human-associated habitat; feature: feces | place: USA | collected 1985/1987
AGCGGCAGCTTCGAGGGGGCGACCGGGACCAGCGTACTGTCCGCGACCCGCTGTGCGGCGACGCGGTACCCCCTGCGGTCATACGTGGTCAGCAACACCCCTTCGCCGTCCGCGGCGTCGTGCCACGGCGCCGGGGAAAACGAACCGAAGGCCGACGTGGTGATGCGGTATTCGCGGCGGGCCATCAGGTCGTAGCAGTGGGCTTCGTCCCTGCCCGAGGCGATCGAGCCGTAATAGAGCTTTCCGCCGCCTGCCCTGAGGTTGCTCAGTGTGATATAAGCCCCCTCGGTGAGGGGGAACACCCCTTCGTCGTCGATGCGTCCGAGCCACATGCCCGCGTCGTCGGTCACGATGACATAGTAGGCCAGCGTCACGTCGTCCCACGCCAGCCCGTGTATCTCGGTATGGCGGGGCGTGCCGAAACGCCGCTCGGGCTGCCCGTCGCGCTGCACTACGACCGTATAAGTCCCGTCGGGATTATACTCGACCCAGGCCAGTTCCCCGGGTGCCGGCGTCGGATAGAGCGCATTGCGCCGCCCGACGAAAGTACGTGCCGTCCCCCGCTCCAGATCCATGTAGCAAAGCTGGGAGTTGACCCGCTGCTCGAAGAGCTTCGAACGGCGGTACTCCGTCCACCATACGCGCCCGCCGTACATCGCAGGGCGGGTCGAGACCAGCCCCGTATAACACACCGGCTCCTCGGCACCGGTACGGGTGTCGAGCCGCACGAAACGCGACGGACGGTCGTAATCGGTCTTGAGCACCAGCACCGTCGTGTCGCTGAGCGGCAGCGGCCACTGGTAGGTCGTGTAGTTTCCTTCGGGCATCGCCACGAGCGGCGCGGCGCTGTCCCCGGTTCGGGGCAGCGAATCCCAATGACGTTCCAACGCGTCGAAGGTCTCGCGGAAAAGCTCACGGACATTCGTGCCGTAATATTTTTCGAGCGCGATGCGGGTCGTGGCCAGCATATAGGGGTTGCGCGAACCGAACCACGCCACCCTGTCCCACACGTTCTCGTCGTAACGCGCATAGGCATAAGAACATATCTGGTATCCCAGTTCGTAATGGTCGGGGATGTAGTCGCGGTAGGATCCGCAGAACCACTTGTCGATGTTGCGGCGGTCGCGGCGCCCCTTGTAATCGCGCCCCACACGCCCCATGGCACGGTAGCCCATCGAGAACGAAGGCTGCAACCCGCGGCCGAACGACGACATGGCGGTCTCCGACATCACGGCATCGCCCTCCATCGCCCATATCGGCATGCACAACAGGCCGATAGTCGAGCCCTGCTGCCCGAGGATATAGCTCAGGGCGCGTATCACGCCGCGGTTCAGGTTGTTATACTGCACCGCATGGCGGTATTCGTGCGCCACGAGCTGCTTGTACCACGGCATGGAATAGCCGTCGATGGCCGGCGAAGTGAGGAACTCCACACGCTTGGGCAGGTACATCACCAGCCCGTTCGACTGGAAATTCTCGGGGTGCATGACGAAGGGGATGCGCATGGGGCCGTGGCGGAACCCGTACGAGATGTCGGGCTGCACGGTGCGGATGTAGAACAGCGTGCGGCGTGCCACGCCCGACACGGTATCGGGATAGATCATCCGCACGTCGGGCGTGCGGATCGTGCTCCACTTCAGCCCCGTGGGGTCGGAACCCCACGTGTAATACTGCGCCCGGGCTTTCGGCGCGACACCCAGGGCGCACAGGAACAGTGCGGTATACAGCAGCCTGCGCATCTCAGGAGCCGGCTTTTTTACAGCGGTAGCCGCCCTTGGCGAGGATCTCCACAACGCGGTCGCGGTGGTCGCCCTGGATGATGATCTCCCCGTCCTTGGCCGTGCCACCGACGCCGCACCGGGTTTTCAGCAGGCGTGCCAGCTCCTGCAGGTCGGCGTCGCACCCGACAAATCCCCTGACGAGCGTCACGACCTTGCCCCCGCGTTGCTTGCGGTCGAGCCACACGCGCAGATCCTGCTGCGCCGGGGGCAATGTCACGGGCCCTTGGGCCGTGCCGGTGTCATATTGAAAATCGGGGTTGGTCGAGTAGACCATCCCGAGCCTCGCTTTCCAATCGTTGTCTGCCATATTGTTCGAATAGTAGGAATCGAACGTCCTTTTAGGACGTCTTATTTTGTGCAAAAATAATAAAATATTACCTTTGTTGACGTATGGCGAAAAAGTTCCGCGAAAAACTGCGCAAATTAAACCCGTTCACGCGCCCGGCCACGCTCGAAGAGCTGCCCAAACCGCTGCCGGCCAACCCCGACCAGCGGCTCGTGAGGGTTTATGTCGAAGGCTACGAGGACGTGGCTTTCTGGCGCGGCATCTTCGACCACTTCCAGAACCCCTACATGCGTTTCGAAATCTCGGTTCCCAACCGCGCCGACCTGCCCAAGGGCAAGAAGGTGCTGATGGGCATGATCCCCCGCTCGTCGGACGAACTGATCCTGTGCGTCGACTCGGATTTCGACTTCCTGTTCGCCGACCGTACGGAGCAGTCGCGCGAGGTCAACAACGCCCGCTACATGTTCCACACCTACGCCTACGCCACCGAGAACTTCCTCTGCTACGCCCCTTCGCTGCACAACGTCTGCGTCAAGGCCACCAAGAACGATACCCGCATCTTCGATTTCGTGCGTTTCATGCATGAATATTCCTGCACGATCTACCCGCTGTTCCTCTGGTATGCCTACTCGGCGCAGCTCTCCTCGGAGAACGTCTTTCCGCTCATCGACTTCAAGTCGGCGGTGCGCATCGGCTACCTCGACCTGGCGGACAACGGCGAAAAAACGCTCGAATGGCTCCGGCGCAACGTGGCCAAACGCGAGGAGATGCTCCGCAAGCGCAACCCGAAGATGATCGAACCGATGAAGGAGTTCGAGGAGCAGCTCAGGGGGCGCGGCCTGACACCCGAGAACGCCTACCTGTTCATGCACGGGCACACGCTGATGGACAACGTGGTGATGATCCTGCTGAACTCCGTGTGCGAGAAGTTGCGGGCGATGTCGATCGCCAAGATCACGGCCTCGAAGAAACAGGGCGTGGCGCTCAAGAACGAGATGGCGAACTACACCAACTCGCTGCGTTCGATCCGCGACGTACTGCTCGACAACGAGAACTACACCAAATGCCCGCTCTACAAACGCCTCCAGCGCGACATCGAAAAATACATCGCCCGCACGATCTGGAACATGAAACGCAGCGGCGCGATCCGCGACGATTCGACCTGGACGGTGCTGCGCAACATGCGGCAAGGCTCCGAAATAAAATAGCGAACCGGAAGCGGCCCCGCGGGGCCGCTTCCGGTTTTATACAGGCACGGCGCATCCGCCGATCCCCGTCCGATCCCGCCGCTAACTGCGCTTGCGCACCACGCGCACGGTGGACTGCGTCGCCTGCCGCACGAACACCTGCGGGCCGCGGGCGTATTTGCGCCACAGTTCGTCGGTATAGCCGCGCACGGTCAGCAACTCCATGTTCTCGGCCTTCATCACGTCGAAGCCCGCCTCGCGCAACGCCTCGATCGCCTCGTCGATATGCCACGAGTTATCGACGCACAGGCTCAGGTTCACGGCCGAGTTGTGGATCAGGTTGGTCTTGATGCGGAACCGCTCCAGCAGCGAGAAGATCGTGGCGAACTTCTCCTCCAGCACGAACGAAAAATCGCGGGAGCGGATCGTGAGCAGCACCTGGTCTTTCTTGAGGATAAGGATCGGCACGACGACCGGCGCCGACATGCCGCGGATCACGGTGCCCGGCTTGCGTTTGTCGCCGAAGGGACGCACGTAGAGCGGGATATTCTTGTTCTGCAGCGGCTTGATCGTCTTGGGATGGATGATCTGCGCGCCGCTGTATGCCAGTTCGATGGTATCGAGGTAGTTCAGCTCGGCAATCTGCTCGGCGTCAGGGAAAATCTTGGGGTCGGCATTCAGCACGCCGTCCACATCCTTCCACACCGACATCGACTCGGCGTCGAGGATGTTCGCCACCACGGCCGCCGAGTAGTCCGAGCCTTCGCGGCCGAGCGTCGTGGTCGTCCCGTCGGGTGCCCCGCCGATAAAGCCCTGCCCGATGAAGATGTTCTCGACGCACTCGGCCAGTGCGTTTTTCAGCAGCGGCTCCGAAGCCTCGAGGTCGACCCCCGCATCCTTGTGGCGCTGTTCCGTGAGGAAGCAGCGGCGCATGTCGATCCAGCGGTTCGCCACCCCGGCATAATTGAGGTATTCCGAAATGATGGTCGTCGACACCAGCTCGCCGAACGCCACAATCGTATCGTACCACAGTTCGGCATCGGCGGGCTTGTAGACCGTACCGACAGCCACGCGCTCCAGTTCGTCGAACAGGGCATCGACCTTCTCCAGCCGCTTGGGGCCGTGCCACAGGTCGCCGATGATCCCGGCATGGTACTCGCGCAGTGCCGCGACATGCTCCAGCGAAAGATCCTTGTCGCCCTTCTGCACCCCCTCGAACACCTTTTCGAGCGCATTGGTCGTCTTGCCCATGGCCGAAACGATGATGAAGAGGTTTTGCTCATCGTCGATAATCTTGCGCAGGTTGCGCACCCCGTCGGCATTCCTCACCGACGCACCTCCGAATTTATAGACTTTCATTATACCTTATTTTACTAACCTGACTAAAAATCGGCCGGTGCCTTCCATGGCCAGTGAAGGCAGCCGGCAATATACCGAAAACTACTTCGCAACGGGTTTATAAGGCACCCCGATGTTCTGGAACAGGAACGCATAGGTGTCCGCCTCCTCGTCGATACGCTTCGAAGTGGGTTTGCCTGCGCCGTGCCCGGCCTTCGACTCGATGCGGATCAGGATCGGGGCGTCGCCCGCCTGGCAATGCTGTATCTGAGCGGTGAACTTGAACGAGTGCGCCGGGACGACGCGGTCGTCGTGGTCGGCGGTCGTCACGAGCGTCGCAGGGTACTGCACACCCTCGCGGATATTGTGCAGGGGCGAATACTTATAGATATAGTCGAACTGTTCCTCGTTTTCGCTCGATCCGTACTCCACGGCCCAGCCCCAGCCGATCGTGAATTTGTGGTAACGCAGCATGTCCATCACACCGACAGCCGGCAGGCAGACGGCATAGAGGTCCGGACGCTGCACCTCGCAGGCGCCGACCAGCAGGCCGCCGTTCGAACCGCCCGCGATGGCGAGTTTGTCCTTCGAGGTATACTTGTTGGCGATCAGGTACTCGGCCGCCGCGATGAAATCGTCGAAGACGTTCTGTTTGTTCTCCAGCATCCCGGCCTTGTGCCATGCCTCGCCGTACTCCGAGCCGCCGCGCAGGTTTGCTTCGCAGAAGACGCCGCCCTGCTCGACGAACATGATGGCCGAGGGACGGAAACCGGGCGTGCGGTTGATCTGGAACCCGCCGTAGGCATAGAGGTAGCACGGATTCTTGCCGTCGAGCTTCAGATCCTTGCGGTGTGTGATGAACATCGGCACCTTCGTGCCGTCCTTCGAGGTGTAGAACACCTGCTCGGTGGTGAACAGCGCGGGATCGAAATTCACGTCCGGAGCCTTGAACAGCGTCGATTCGCCCGAGGCGACATCCAACTTATAAATCGTGGCGGGAGCCGTGTAGCCGGATACCGAATAATAGATTTCGGCTGCCTCGTCGTCGCCGTCGAAGCCTGCGGCGGTGCAGATGCCCGGCAGTTCGATGTCGCGCACCGGTTTGCCGTCGAAGCCGTACTGGACGACCTTGCTCTGCGCATCCTGCAGATAAGAGGCGAAGAAGTATCCCCCGGCAGCGGTCACATTTTCGAGCAGGCTCTTTTCATTTTCCGGAATGACCGCCGTTATGCTCGACGGGTCGTTCAGGTCGACCTTCATCAGCGCATTGTTCGCCGCATCCTTGTTCGTTATGTAATAGAGCCGGTCGTCACGGCACTCTACGAGCGCGTAATCGGCATCGAAGCCCGGCAGCAGCGTACGGAATTTCGGCTCGGAAACTTTCTTATAGAGTATCTCGGTTCCCGACGTACCCTCCGAAGCGGAGATGAAGAGCCATTTGCCGTCCTTCGAGGGCCATGCCGAGAAGTAACGCAGCGGATGTTCGGCATCCATATAAATCAGCTTGTCGGCCGACTGCGGCGTGCCGAGGCGGTGGTAATAGACTTTCTGAAACTGGTTCTGCGAAGAGAACACTCCTTTTTCAGGAGCGTCGTAAGCGCTGTAATAGAAACCTTTGGAATCGGGCGCCCACTCGGCGCCGGAGAACTTGACCCAGTTGATCTTATCGGTCGTGAACGTGCGGTCGGCGGTGTTCATCACACGAATCTCCACCCAGTCCGAGCCGGATTCGGCCACCGCGCAGGCGCAGTATTTCCCGTCCTTGGAAAAAGCCACCGACGAAAGCGCCACCGTCCCGTCGTCCGAGAGCGTATTGGGATTGAGGAACACCTCGCCTTGCGCACCGGGGGCCGTCGTACGGTAGAGCACCGACTGGTTCTGCAGCCCGTCGTTGTAGAAATAGTACCACGCATCGCCGTGTTTGGCAGGGATGCCCTCCTTAGGGTAATTCCACAGCTGGGTCAGCCGCCCGCGGATCGCGTCGCGGAACGGGATCTGCGACAGGTAATCCTGCGTCACGGCATTCTGGGCCTTGACCCATGCCGCCGTCGCCTCCGAATTGTCGTCTTCCAGCCAACGGTAGGGATCCGCGACCTTCGTCCCGAAATAGTCGTCCACCACGTCGGTGCGCTGCGTCTCGGGGTAGGGCATGTGTTTTATCTGCTTCATGTGGTTGCAACTTGCCATCATCGCCGCCGCCCCCGCGAGGGCCACGGCCTTGCGTGTCAATTTCATCATAGCATTCCGGAGTTTGGGTGAATATCGTGGCAAAGTTAGGAAAAAATAAGATAGTTCGGCCTGCGGATCGAAGTTTTTGCGTAACTTTGGCTTGCAAAAACAACCGAAAATCATGTACAGCGAACTCAAAAAGATAATCGAACAGGCCTGGGAAAACCGGGAACTGCTCAGCGAAGAACCCGTACGGCAGGCCGTGCGGCAGGTGGTGGAACTGGTGGACAAAGGACAGCTGCGCACGGCGGAGCCCGTCGACCCGGCCAAAAGCGAATGGAAAGTCAACGAGTGGGTCAAAAAGGCCGTCATCCTCTATTTCCCGATCCAGCCCATGCGCAAGATGCAGGCCGGGGAACTGGAGTGGTACGACAAGATGGAGGTCAAGCACGGCTACGAGGAGCTGGGCGTGCGCGTCGTACCGCACGCCGTGGCGCGCTACGGCGCCTACATCGCCCCGGGTGCGATCCTCATGCCGTCGTACGTCAACATCGGCGCCTATGTCGACACGGGCACGATGGTCGACACGTGGGCCACGGTCGGCTCCTGCGCCCAGATCGGCAAGCACGTCCACCTATCGGGCGGCGTGGGCATCGGCGGCGTACTGGAACCCGTGCAGGCCGCCCCGGTCATCATCGAGGACAACTGCTTCATCGGCTCGCGTTCGATCGTGGTCGAGGGGGCGCATGTCTGCCGCGAGGCGGTGCTCGGTTCGAACACCGTCATCACCGGCTCGACGCACATCATCGACGTCACGGGGCCGGAGCCCGTCACCTACAAGGGTTACGTGCCGCCGCGTTCGGTGGTCGTCCCGGGCAGCTACCGCAAACAGTTCCCCGCGGGCGAATACAGCATCACCTGCGCGCTGATCATCGGCCAGCGCAAGGAGTCCACCGACAAAAAAACCTCGCTGAACGACGCCCTGCGCGATTTCGGCGTATCGGTATAACCCCCGGTCTGCGAACCGCCGCCCCATGAAAAAGACACTGCTCCTGCTGACTGCCGCGACACTGCTGTCCGGATGCCGCCCGACAGGCTTCCGCTATACCCTTACGGGACATATCGAGGGGCTGAACGACTCGAAAAAGCTGACGGAGAAAAAGCGCGAGGCGCTGTTTCCCGTCATCTGTGAAAAAGCCGTCGCCTACGCCATCGCGTCCGTCGACGAGAAGGAGATCGACGCAACGGATATTTTGAGCGCACGCATGAAGGCGATGCAGCTCGCCATCGATGCGCTGCAAATCCCAGCGGACTATGCGCTCATCGACGGCAACCGCGACCACGGCGCGTCGGCAAAGATCACCACGCCGCACGAGACCATCGTCGGCGGGGACGGCGCGAGCTTATCCATCGCCGCGGCGAGCGTGCTGGCGAAGGTCAGCCGTGACCATTATGTGGTCGAAGTGCTCGACCCGATGTATCCCGAGTATCAGTTCGCCAGGCACAAGGGCTACGGCACAAAGCTCCACTACCAGATGCTCGATCAGTACGGCCCGAGCCCCGTGCACCGCATGACGTTCCTCAAAAAGTGGGAGGCGCGGCGATGAGCACGAAGCAGGACGGCGACTGGGGCGAGGCGCTGGTCGAAAAGTATCTGAGCGAGCGCGGCTGCCGCATCGTGGAACGAGAGTGGCGCTGCCGCTTCGGCGAGATCGACCTCATCGCCGAGAAGGACGGCGTGCTGCTGTTCGTCGAGGTGAAGCTGCGCACAAATTTGCAGTACGGTGTGCCGCGCGAGTACGTCACGGTGAAAAAGCAGGAAAAGCTGCGTGCCGCGGCGCTTTTGTACTTGAGCGAGCGCGAGCTGGATGTGCCCGCCCGCTTCGACGTGGCGGAGGTCTACACCGATGTGCACCGCAGCGCGGGCAAAACGCGCATCCGCTACATCGCAAACGCATTTTGATCTGACTTTGGAAGGGAGGCACGCGATGGCATTATACGCGATCGGCGACCTGCACTTATCGCTCGGCACGAACAAGCCCATGGACGTGTTCGGCCCCAAGTGGGCAAACTATGTCGAGCGCATTCAGGAAAATTTCTCGAAGCTCAACGATGACGACGTCATCGTCATCGCGGGGGATATCTCGTGGGGGATGTCGCTCGAGCAGTCGCTGCCGGATTTTCAGTTTATTGACGCGCTGCCGGGGAGGAAGATTCTCTTAAAGGGCAACCACGACTACTGGTGGGGCACGGCGTCGAAGATGAAAAAGTTTTTTGCCGAGCACGACATCACAACGCTCGATATCCTTTACAACAACGCCTTTTTCTACGGAGGCCACGCCATCTGCGGCACGCGCGGCTGGTTTTATGAAGAGGACGCCGCGGGCACGCACACGGGCAAGATGCTCGCGCGCGAGGCGCTGCGGCTTGAAGCGTCGCTCAAGGCGGCGGAGGGGAAGCCCATCTACTGCTTTCTGCACTATCCGCCCATCTATCAGGGCTACAAGTGTCCCGAGATGCTCGAGCTTCTCGACAAATACGAGGTCGAGCGCTGCTATTACGGGCATCTGCACGGCTACACGCACCGCCGCGCGTTCGAGGGGATGCGCGAAAAAACCGAATATGCGCTGATCGCGGCGGATTATGTCGCCTTTCAGCCTGTAAAAATTTGCAATTAAGACATAAATTGATGCAAAAAAGGGTGGAAATTTTGAGGAAGCTATGGTATAATTCCACTTTGCAAAAGCATCATTATCTGATGTTAAACGGAGGAAAAAGAAATCATGACTGTCAAAAATGTTGAAAAGCTGGAAAAGAGCAGAGTCGCGGTGACCGTCGAGGTCGGCGCGGAGGAATTTGAAGCCGCCGTTGCCAAGGCCTACGCCAAGGCCCGCGGCAAGCTCAGCATTCCCGGCTTCCGCCCCGGCAAGGCCCCCCGCAAGATGATCGAAAAGCTCTACGGCGCGGGCGTTTTCTACAGCGATGCCGTTGACATCGCCCTGCCCGAGGCATATACGCAGGCCATCGGCCAGAGCGGCCTCGATGTTGTCGGCTATCCCGAGATTGAGATCGTGGACGACAAGATCGACGAGAACGGCTTCACCTTCAAGGCGACCGTTGCCGTGTATCCCGAGGTCAAGCTCGGCGAGTACAAGGGCCTGACGGCTGAGAAGGAAGAGATCAAGGTCAGCGCCGACGATGTCAAGGAGCGCCTCAATGAGATGGCCGAGCGCAACAGCCGTCTGGTGAGCGTGGAGCGTGCCGTGAAGAAGGGCGACACCGCCACCATCGACTTCGAGGGCTTCGACAACGGCGAAGCGTTCGAGGGCGGTAAGGGCGAGAATTACGAGCTCGAGCTCGGTTCCGGCAGCTTCGTCCCCGGCTTTGAGGATCAGGTCATCGGCATGAAGGCCGGCGAAGAGAAGGATCTCGACATCACCTTCCCCGAGGATTATCACAAGGACCTCGCCGGCAAGAAGGTCGTCTTCCACGTCAAGGCCAAGGAGATCAAGTGCAAGGAGCTTCCCAAGCTTGATGACGACTTCGCCAAGGACGTGTCCGAGTACGACACGCTCAAGGAGCTCAAGGACAGCATCAAGCGCGAGATCACCGAGCAGCGCGAGCAGTCCGCCAAGTATGCCGTCGAGAACGAGCTGATGGAGAAGGTCGCCGCGAACATCGAGTGCGACATCCCCGATGCGCTCATCGATGAGCAGTGCGCCCGCTTCCTCGAGGAGTTCAAGCAGCGCTTACAGTCTCAGGGCATCCCCTATGACCAGTACTGCAAGATGACCAACATGGATGAAGCCAAGTTCCTGGAGGAGGGCAAGGAGCCCGCGACCCGTCAGGTGCGCATGGACCTCGCCGTGAACGCCATCATCAAGGAAGAGAAGCTCGAGGCCACCGACGAGGAGGTCGAAAAGCAGTACAACGACCTTGCTGAGAAGTACAGCATGGACGTGGGCGAGCTCAAGAAGTATCTTGACGCCATGTCCGTCCGCACGCAGATCATCCGCGACAAGGCCATCAGCGTCGTCGTGGACAGCGCGAAGATCGAAAAGAAGAAGGCTCCCAAGAAGGAAGCCGAGGGCGAAGCCGTTGAAGGCGAGGAAAAGCCCGCCAAGAAGACCGCTGCCAAAAAGTCCGCCAAGAAGGAAGAAGAAAAGGCTGAATAATCGGCAAAGCGGCCATAATAGATAGAAACAACGATCAACCACAAATGCCTGCCATTTGTGGTTGATTGTGTACATACCAATTTTTTGAACAGGGTATGAACAAGGAGGTTACCAAGATGAGTTTAGTCCCTTACGTCATTGAACAGACCAACCGCGGCGAGCGTTCCTACGACATTTTCTCCCGCCTTCTGGAAGACCGCATCATCTTCCTCGGCGAAGAGGTCAACGACGCGACTGCGAGCCTGATCGTTTCGCAGCTTTTATTCCTCGAGGCCAAGGACCCCGACAAGGACATCCAGCTCTATATCAACTCCCCCGGCGGCAGTGTGACGGCCGGCATGGCGATCTACGACACGATGCAGTATATCAAGTGCGACGTGTCCACCATCTGCGTCGGCCTCGCCGCCAGCATGGGCGCGTTCCTGCTCTCGTCCGGCGCCAAGGGCAAGCGCATTGCGCTGCCGAACGCAGATATTATGATCCACCAGCCCTCTGCCGGTACGCAGGGCAAGGTCACGGATATGGAGAGCGACGTGGAGCATTTCCTGCGCATCAAGCAGCGCTTGAATAAGATCCTGGCCGAGAACACCGGCAAGACGCCCGAGCAGGTCAAGCTCGACTCCGAGCGCGACCACTGGATGACGGCGGATGAGGCGCAGGCCTACGGCCTTGTGGACAAGGTCATTTACAAGAGATAAGGACAGTTTGACTTATGAGTGAAGATAGGAAAAAAGAGCTTCGCTGCTCGTTCTGCGGCAAGAGCGAGCACGAAGTGCACCGCATGATCCAGGGGCCGGGCGTGCGCATCTGCGATGAGTGCGTCCGCCTGTGCATGGACGTGCTGGAGGACGGCTATGAGCCGCACGACGAGCTGGAAGCGCCCGACTCCATCCCCACGCCGCGCGAAATTCGC
>OKSG01000617.1_pt1 | contig 11746 bp, 10 predicted proteins | sample 1606411 | NCBI WGS metagenome assembly OKSG01 (sample SAMEA3879586, study PRJEB24766) | human gut metagenome | biome: human-associated habitat; feature: feces | place: USA | collected 1985/1987
CACCCTCGGCACCTACACGGCGCTGCGCGGCGCCGCCTATCTGCTGGCCGACGGCACCACGGTGATCAACTCCGATATCAGCTTCGAGTGGATCGGCAATGACTACCTCGGCCCAGTGCCCTGGCTGGTAGTCATCGCCCTGGCGGTGATCGCGGTGTGCTGGTTTATCCTGCGCCGCACCACCCTTGGGGTGCATATCTACGCGGTGGGCGGCAACATGCAGGCGGCGCGGCTGACCGGCATCAAAGTCTGGCTGGTGCTGCTGTTTGTCTATGGCATGAGCGGCCTGCTCTCCGGCCTTGGCGGGATGAGCGCTTCGCGGCTGTACAGCGCCAACGGCAACCTCGGCGTCGGCTACGAGCTGGACGCCATCGCCGCGGTCATTCTCGGCGGCACCAGTTTCGTCGGCGGTATCGGCACCATCACCGGTACGCTGGTGGGGGCGCTAATTATCGCCACCCTCAATAACGGCATGACCCTGATGGGGGTCTCCTACTTCTGGCAACTGGTGATCAAAGGGGCGGTGATCATCATTGCGGTGCTGATCGACAAATACCGTACCCGACATCATCAAAGTGCATAACAACAACATTTTACCTGCGAGGAAAAGCGAATGCGTTTAAAACCGATAGTCACCGCGCTGTGTGCTGGCGCGCTGCTGGCCGCCTCCCCTTTTGCGTCGGCCAAAGAGCTGAAAGCGATTGGCGTGACGGTGGGCGACCTTGCCAACCCGTTCTTTGTACAGATCACCAAAGGGGCGGAGCTGGAGGCCCGCAAGCTGGCGGGGGATAACGTCAAAGTGACGCTGGTCTCCAGCGGCTACGATCTGGGCCAGCAGGTGGCGCAGATCGATAACTTTATCGCCGCCAAAGTCGATATGATCATCCTCAACGCCGCCGATTCGAAAGGCATTGGCCCGGCGGTGAAGCGGGCCAAAGAGGCCGGGATCGTGGTGGTGGCGGTTGACGTCGCCGCCGAAGGGGCCGACGCCACCATCACCTCCGATAACACCCAGGCGGGCGAGCTGGCCTGTAAATACATTAGCGACCGCCTGAACAACAAAGGCAACGTGGTGATCATCAACGGGCCGCCGGTCTCCGCCGTACAAAACCGCGTCGAAGGCTGCGAAACGGAGTTCAAAAAACACCCGGACATTAAAATCCTCTCCGCCAACCAGAACGCCAAAGGCAGCCGGGAAGGCGGCCTGGAGGTGATGACCTCCCTGCTGGCGGCCAATCCGAAGATTGACGGCGTGTTCGCGATCAACGATCCGACGGCGATTGGTGCCGATCTGGCAGCGAAACAGGCGCAGCGCAGCGAGTTCTTCATCGTCGGCGTCGACGGCAGCCCGGACGGCGAAGAGGCGCTGAAGCGTAAGAACTCGCTGTTCGTCGCCACCCCAGCGCAGGACCCACAGGTGATGGCGGCGAAGGCGGTGGAGATTGGCTACGACATCCTGCAGGGCAAACCTGCGCCGACCGCGCCGGTACTGATCCCGGTGACGATGATCGACAAAAATAACGTCAGCTCTTACAAAGGCTGGACCGTGAAATAAGCGCAACCAGGCGCACAATCGTTCCGCCGATTGTGCGCTACGCTTAACGAATATGACGGCGCGGAGTAGCGATCATGGAACGGAAAGGCATTATTGCCGCAGGCAACATGCTGGTCGATCATGTCCACCAGATCGGGCAGTGGCCGGAGCGCGGCTGGCTGGTGGAAATTGTCCATAGCGAACGCGCCACCGGCGGCGCGCCCTGTGCCGGGGCTGGCCTTGCAGTCGGAATGGGTGGAGCGCCTGACCGCCGCCATGCACGCCGGGCTGCCGCTGCAGGCGGTCGGCCTGATTGGCGAGGATAACGATGGCGACTACATCACCGCCATGCTCGATCAGTACCATATCAATCGCCAGCTCGTACAGCGCACCAGCTCCGCCCCCACCTCGATGACCCAGGTGATGACCGACGCCGAAGGCCAGCGCACTTTCTTTCATTCTCCCGGCGCCAACCGCCTGCTTGATCTCCCGGCTTTTGAGCCGCTGGATGCGCCGCTGAAAATTTTCCATCTCGGCTATCTGCTGCTGCTCGAAAGCCTCGATCGCCCCGATGAAGTGTACGGTACCCGCAGCGCGCGACTGCTGGCGCAGATGCGCGAGCGAGGCTATGAGGTGTCCCTCGATCTGGTGTCGCGCAAGGGCGACCCGCGCTACCGGCCGCTGGTCCTGCCGGCGCTGAAGCATCTTGACTACCTGACCATCAATGAACTGGAAGCCAGCGAGTTTAGCGGGCTGGAGATTCGTCTACCCAACGGCGAGCCGCACGTCGCCAATATCGCCCGCGCCGCCAGCGCATTGCTTGACGCCGGCGTACGCCAGCGGGTAGTGATCCATTGTCCGGAGGGGGCATGGGGCGTCTCCCGTACCGAAGCCGGGCGCTGGGTACCGTCATGGCGGCTGCCGCCGGAGGAGATTATCGGCAGCGTCGGCGCGGGGGACGCCTTCTGCGCCGGCCTGCTGTACGGCAGCCACGAACGCTGGCCGTTAACCGCCAGTCTGCAGCTGGCCCACGCCTGCGCCCGCGCCAGCCTGCAGGCCGCCAACGCGATCGACGGCGCCAAAACGCTCCCTGAGCTGCAGGCGTTTATTCAGTTGCAAAATGTTTAGATCGAGTAGATCCCGCTATCAGGGCGATGCCACAGGAGAACGGCGTGTCATGGCGAGAAAAGGGATACGGTTTATTCAAATCACGCCTGTTTTACGCTGAGTTCAACAAGGGCGGGCCAGGTAACTAACTGCGCCACTCGGCCAGCACCTTTTCCAGTTTATCTAATGACTCAGCGCGTTTTATCGCTGGCATCTGATGAATATTGCACAATTTCCACTGCACGGCAGGCAAATCCTGAATACGCATTTCCGGCGCTAAACGCCAGTCTGGTTCGCCTCGTTTAAATGACAGTAAAAAATCGACATCCTGTTGTGTGAAACAGGATTTTAACGCAGCAATCATCCTGTTGGGGACTGCTGTCAGTTCCTCCAGGGCTATCGTCTCAAATGTCATCCCGCTGAATTCACGGTAAAAAGGTTCAGCAATATCTTTCCAGCGAGGACTCAGCACTTCAGCCAGAGGCCGATTATGGCTCAGTAAATACGCGATAAACCCATTGAAAATGGGACGGTCAAGCTCCTGCGCATCAAGAAGTAATTTCACGTCATAAAAATCTCTGGGATGCTGGCGATCCAGCGCCGCGCATAATTTTCCACCGTAGAGGTCAGGCAACGAAACCACTGGAAGGCTGGCATAGCCAAAAACGTCCTCTACCGCCCCCACCACTTCTCGCTCCTGTGGTGGATATAATGTTCCCCGGGCGACCGGTGAAACCTCTATCTTTATTTGCGCGCTATCGGTAGTAACAATGACACGCATCTCATCTGAACGATTAGCTTGTAATACAGCGCTCATACCTGCCTGTTGTTGCAGATTGGCGGCAATACGTGCAAGCGCATCCCGTATATGAGGTAAAGCGATGGCTCTGCTTTCCAGGGGCACCCAGGCGAGGTCGATATCCACCGATAATCGAGGGAAATCGCGGATAAAGAGATTGATTGCAGTGCCACCTTTCAGCGCAAATTCCCGTTCGACAGCAACATAGGGTAAAACCTGCATTAGCAGAGCAACCTGCCGATAATAAGGCGCCTGTATATCCATATTTTTTATTCCTTTTGAAAGCGTTCAGGCACTGTGATTTGGTATTGAGCATTGAACTTTCCATTTTCCACGATTTGCCGCTTGCCCGCTCCCAGATCGATTTTTTGGCTATCGATTCGTTTGAGCCAGCCATGCTCGTAAAAACTGGCGAAGAAGAGATACAAACGCTTGGCCTGCACGGACTGGCTGACGGAAAGAAGATACTCTACTTTACGAGGATTAAGATTAACCAGCCCCTGGAAAAGCTCTGCAGCGTGGTTAAATGAGAGGGTCCCCGGCACCGCGCTCAGCAACTCGTAAGCAGCCAGTTCTGGCGCACTGCCGATGAGTTTTTTCCCTTTTATATCAAGCGTTACACGGTATCTATCATCCAGCACCGGCAGTTTTTTCCCCGATATGACTATCCACTCCACACCCGGGAATTCCCTGAACCATTTCGGCAGCAGCGCTTTATTTTCCACACTAAGCCAGCACTGGTTTTGTTTTAGCTGTAGATAGTGTGAACGGCCCTGCCAGACTAAGCTACTGAGCCCCGCAACATACACCGGAGCGGCAAGCTGATTTTGCAAACATGCTAATGCATCGTTCCACTCCGGCTCACGTCCCGCACGCGCATATACGCCGTTGCCTCTTTTTTTTAACCAGCCACTTTGCGCGTATTTAAAGGCCAGAGAGGGAGAGATGGCATGCTGGCTTAACCAGGACTGAAGGATCACATCTCCGGGAGCGCTGTTTTGCAGCAGCCAGTTTAATTTTGTTGCCATAGATTAACCCAGAGTGTCACTTTAATAAAAAAAGTAAACTCCCTGCGCCAAATAAAGTCAACAGCGGGTTGGCAGCAAACCCGCCCTACGCCGCCTTCTCGCTGTGGGTCACGTCGGCGGAAAAGACATAGCCCAGACCGCGCAGGGTTTTAATCAACGTCGGCTGATGCGGGTTGAGCTCAATTTTGCGCCGCAGGCGCATGATCAGCACATCGATGGTCCGGTCGAATACCTCGGTGCTTTCGTTATGGGTCAGCGCCAGCAGCTGTTCGCGATTCAATACCCGGCGCGCGTTCTGCGCCAGCGCCAGCAGCAGGCCATATTCTCCCTGGGTCAGCGGGATCGCCTGCTGCTGCGGGTTATACAGTTCACAGCGCGTGGTATCCAGCCGCCAGCCGTTAAACGTCAGGCCAGCACCGGCGCCCGACGCCTCGCCGGCCAGCGCCCCGCTGCGTCGCAGTACCGCTTTCACCCGGGCGACCACCACCCGCGAGCTGAACGGTTTGGCGATGTAATCATCGGCGCCCATCTCCAGACCCACCACCACATCAGACTCACTGCCCAGACCGGAGAGCATCACCACCGGCAGCTCAGGCCGCGTGCGCTGCAGCTGCTGGAGCACCTGCAGGCCATGGGTATCCGGCAGGATCATATCCAGTAAGACCAGCGCGATATCCGCCCGCTGCGCCACCGTCGTCAGCGCGTCGTTGCCGGTCTGGCTGACAAGCACTTCAAACGCGTGCGCGCCGAGCACATCGCTGAGCAGCTCGCCCATTGCCCTGTCATCATCCACCACTAAAATGACTGGTTTCATTTTTGCCTCTGCCCGCCGGGAATTAGTGTCAGTCTGATCGATTCTGCAAGCCTGCGCCGACAAATTCCTCTCCCGGTGACATTTTTTCAAGCGCCGTCACATCTCCAGGGTATCGACACGTCAAATCTGTCGACAGGCTGTTTTTCGTCAGCATTCCGCCCAAAAAACCCGCGTATCATCAAGGAATACCCACAATGAAAATATGGCATAGAAGATGCATAGTGACGGCGCGATAGCGCAAACGCGCCCATTGAATAACTGGAGCAAGACCGATGAAAAAAGTCGTCACGGTTTGCCCGTATTGCGCATCAGGTTGCAAAATCAACCTGGTGGTCGATAACGGCAAAATCGTTCGGGCTGAAGCGGCGCAGGGGAAAACCAACCAGGGTACCCTGTGTCTGAAGGGTTATTATGGCTGGGATTTCATTAACGATACCCAGATCCTGACCCCGCGCCTGAAAACCCCCATGATCCGCCGTCAACGCGGCGGCAAGCTGGAAGCCGTCTCCTGGGACGAGGCGCTGGATTACGTCGCCACCCGCCTCAGCGCCATTAAAGCCAAATATGGCCCGGATGCGATCCAAACCACCGGCTCCTCCCGCGGCACCGGTAATGAAACCAACTATGTGATGCAAAAATTCGCGCGCGCCGTTATTGGTACCAATAACGTCGACTGCTGCGCTCGCGTCTGACACGGCCCTTCGGTTGCAGGTCTGCACCAGTCGGTCGGTAACGGCGCCATGAGTAATGCCATCACGGAGATTGATAACACCGATCTGGTGTTTATCTTCGGTTACAACCCGGCGGATTCCCACCCTATCGTGGCGAATCACGTCATTAACGCTAAACGCAACGGGGCGAAAATTATCGTCTGCGACCCGCGCAAAATTGAAACCGCGCGCATCGCCGATATGCACATTGCGCTGAAGAACGGCTCGAACATCGCGCTGCTCAACGCCATTGGCCACGTGATTATTGAAGAGGATCTGTACGATAAATCCTTCGTCGCCAGCCGTTCCGAAGGCTTCGAGGAGTATCGCAAAATCGTTGAAGGCTATACGCCGGAGTCGGTGGAGGAGATCACCGGGGTCAGCGCCCAGGAGATCCGCGCCTGCGCCCGGATGTATGCCAGCGCCAAATCCGCCGCCATTCTGTGGGGCATGGGCGTCACCCAGTTCTACCAGGGCGTGGAGACGGTGCGGTCGCTGACCAGCCTCGCGATCCTCACCGGCAACCTCGGCAAGCCGAGCGTCGGCGTCAACCCGGTACGCGGCCAGAACAACGTTCAGGGCGCCTGCGATATGGGTGCGCTACCGGATACCTATCCGGGCTATCAGTACGTCAAGTTCCCGGAGAACCGCGAAAAATTCGCCAAAGCCTGGGGCGTGGAAAGCCTGCCTGCGCATACCGGCTATCGCATCAGCGAATTGCCGCACCGCGCGGCGCACGGTGAAGTGCGGGCGGCGTACATTATGGGTGAGGATCCGCTGCAGACCGACGCCGAACTCTCGGCGGTCCGCAAAGCGTTCGACGATCTGGAACTGGTTATCGTCCAGGACATTTTCATGACCAAAACCGCCTCCGCGGCTGACGTCATCCTGCCGTCCACCTCGTGGGGCGAGCACGAAGGCGTGTATACCGCAGCGGACCGCGGCTTCCAGCGCTTCTTTAAAGCGGTGGAGCCGAAGTGGGACCTGAAAACCGACTGGCAGATCATCAGCGAAATCGCCACCCGGATGGGCTATCCGATGCACTACAACAACACCCAGGAGATCTGGGACGAGTTGCGGCATCTGTGCCCGGACTTCTACGGCGCCACCTACGAGAAAATGGGTGAGCTCGGCTATGTCATGTGGCCGTGCCGCGATGAGTCCGACGCCGATCAGGGGACGTCATATCTGTTTAAAGAGAAGTTCGATACCCCGAACGGACTGGCGCAGTTCTTCACCTGCGACTGGGTCGCGCCGATCGATAAGCTTACCGATGAGTACCCGATGGTATTGTCGACGGTGCGCGAGGTCGGCCATTACTCGTGCCGTTCAATGACCGGTAACTGCGCGGCGCTGGCGGCGCTGGCGGATGAACCAGGCTATGCGCAAATCAACACCGCCGACGCCGAACGGCTAGGCATTGAAGATGAAGAGCTGGTATGGGTCAATTCGCGTAAGGGGCGCATCATCACCCGCGCGCAGGTCAGCGATCGGCCGAATAAAGGCGCGGTGTACATGACCTACCAGTGGTGGATCGGCGCCTGTAACGAACTGGTCTCAGAGAACCTGAGTCCGATAACCAAAACGCCGGAGTACAAGTACTGCGCGGTCAACGTTGAGCGGATTGCCGATCAGCGCGCCGCGGAACAGTACGTGATCGACGAGTACAACAAGCTGAAATCCCGCCTGCGCGAAAGCGCGATGGGTTAAGGTTCGGCGGTCTGACCCGGCTCGCGCGATGCGTAGGCCGGGTCAGGCGTAGCCGCCACCCGGCACACAAGCGGCTCCATGTCCGCAGTCTGTCGCCCGGCGGCGCTGCGCTTGCGCGGGCCTACGGTCAGGTAGCGCAAATCGGCCTTACCTACCGATACCCGCCATTTTCTTCTTTTTCGCCTCCCTTTATACTGCGCGCTATGTTCCTTACTGATAATAAATACAAATGAAATACCTCTTTTTATTTCTACTGGTTTTCACCAGCGGCGCAGCGGTGGCCACCGAACCTGGCAGTCAGTATCAACAGCAGGCCGAAGCCGGCGATCGACGCGCGCAATATTACCTTGCCGATACCTGGGTCAGCTCCGGCGATTATCAAAAAGCCGAATACTGGGCGCAGAAGGCGGCCGCCCAGGGCGATGGCGATGCGCTGGCGCTGCTGGCGCAGCTCAAAATCCGTAACCCCCAACAGGCGGACTATCCGCAGGCCCGCCAGCTGGCGGAAAAAGCCGTCGAGGCCGGCAGTAAATCCGGAGAGATCGTCCTCGCGCGGGTGCTGGTCAACCGTCAGGCTGGCGCCACCGACGTAGCGCACGCCATCACGCTGCTGCAGGATGCTGCCCGGGATAGCGAAAGCGATGCGGCGGTAGATGCCCAGATGCTGCTGGGGCTGATCTACGCCAGCGGCGTACACGGCCCGGAGGATGATGTGAAAGCAAGTGAATACTTTAAAGGCAGTTCATCACTTTCCCGCACCGGCTATGCCGAATACTGGGCCGGGATGATGTTCCAGCAGGGAGAGAAAGGCTTTATCGAACCGAATAAGCAGAAGGCGCTGCACTGGCTCAACGTCAGTTGCCTGGAGGGGTTTGATACCGGCTGCGAAGAGTTTGACCGGATCAGTAAAGGATAAGAAAAAGCCCGGCGCTATCGCGCCGGGCTTTGTGTTTTATTGGGCGGTTTTATCAAACTTGCCCAGCACTTCGCGTTCATAGGCCAGCGCTTTTTTGCGATCGAACTTATGCTCCCACTTGGCGATAACCAGCACCGCCAGCGCATTACCCACCACGTTCAGCGCGGTACGCGCCATATCGAGGATACGGTCGACGCCGGCAATAAAGGCAAGCCCTTCCAGCGGGATCCCGACGCTACCCAGGGTGGCCAGCAGCACCACGAAGGAGACGCCCGGCACGCCGGCGATCCCTTTCGAGGTCACCATCAGGGTCAGCACCAGGGTAATCTCCTGCCAGATAGAGAGGTCAATACCGTACAGCTGGGCGATAAAGATCGCCGCGATGCTCTGATACAGCGTTGAACCATCGAGGTTGAAGGAGTAACCGGTCGGCACCACAAAGCTGGTGATCGACGCCGGCGCGCCGTAGGCTTCCATCTTCTCAATAATGCGCGGCAGTACGCTCTCCGAACTGGCGGTAGAATAAGCCAGAATCAGCTCATCTTTCAGGATGCGGATCAGGATCCAGATGCTCAGACCACACAGGCGCGCGACAATCCCCAGCACCACCAGCGCGAAGAACAGGATCGCAAAGTAAACCAGCAACACTAGCTTGGCCAGCGGCCACAGCGAGGCGAAACCGAAGGTGGCGACGGTTACCGAAATCAGGGCGAATACCCCGACCGGCGCATAGCGCATCACCATATGGGTGACTTTAAACATGGTCTCGGAGATAGAGCGGAAGACCGTCACCAGCGGCTCACGGTGGGTCGCCGGCAGCGAGGAGAGCCCCAGGCCAAACAGCACCGAGAAGAAGATAATCGGCAGCATATCGCCTTTCGCCATCGATGCCACGATATTGGTCGGCACCAGCGACAGGATGGTACCCATCAGACCGTGCGCATGGCTCTGCACTTCGGCGGTGGTGTTCTGATATTTCGAAATATCAACTGCCGCCAGCTGCGACATATCAATGCCCGTCCCCGGCTGGAAGACGTTGGCCAGGGTGATACCCAGCACAATCGCCACCGTGGTGATCACTTCGAAATAGATAATGGTTTTGGCACCGATCCGCCCTAACTGTTTGGCGTCACCCACGCCGGCAATCCCGACCACCAGGGTCGAAATGACAATCGGGACCACGATCATTTTAATCAGATGGATAAAGATATCGCCCGCCGGCGTCAGCAAATTGCTAATTAACCAATCGCGACTTTCAGCGTGGTAATGCAGATAACTGCCCAGAAGGATACCCAGCACCAGGGCTAGCAAAATTTGCCAGGCCAGACTGACTTTTTTTGTTTTCTTCACTACTGACTTCCTCAATGAAAGGCACCATTCCTTTTCGTCATGGTACCCACTGCAGGGGGTATGAATTGTGTTGCGTTGCTTTGTGGGGTTATTTAACGCGCAATATCAGTATCATTTGCACGGCATGCTGCGCAAGCCTTTAAGAACAGGGCTTTCCTCTGCTTTTATGCATAAAGCAGCGAATTTCCCCCAGTTATATTGCATAAGTATTTGTAATAAAAAAATTTTCACAGCTTCCGTTTCTATAAATTCATTTGCGTAATTATTTCGCTTCAAAGTTTCATTTGATGAAATTTCACCCAGTTTAATCATTGCGTGATCTGCCCCCCAATTAACAAACAAAGCTGTCAAAACCCCTACTCTTAACGTTTGTTTGACATATATTTAACAAGTTCAAAGGAGAAAAAAAGCCATGAGCCAAATTCACAAACACCCTATTCCCGCTAACATTGCGGAACGTTGCCTGATTAACCCGGATCAGTACAAGGCGCAGTACCAACAATCCATAACCGACCCTGATACATTTTGGGGCGAGCAGGGCAAGATCCTTGACTGGATGCGGCCCTATACCCGTGTAAAGAACACCTCCTTCGCACCGGGTAATATTTCCATCAAATGGTATGAAGATGGCACCCTGAACCTCGCCGCTAACTGTCTCGACCGCCACCTCGCCGAACGCGGCGATCAAACCGCCATCATCTGGGAAGGCGACGACGCCAGCCAAAGCAAGCACATCACCTACCGTGAACTGCATGCCGACGTGTGCCGTTTCGCCAATGTGTTGCTCGACCTCGGGATTAAAAAAGGCGACGTGGTTGCTATCTATATGCCGATGGTGCCGGAAGCCGCGGTGGCGATGCTGGCCTGCGCCCGCATCGGGGCAATCCACTCGGTCATTTTCGGCGGCTTCTCGCCGGAGGCGGTGGCCGGACGCATTATCGACTCCAGCTCACGCCTGGTGATCACCGCTGACGAAGGGCTGCGCGCCGGTCGCGCCATCCCGCTGAAGAAAAACGTCGATGACGCGCTGAAAAACCCGAACGTGAAAAGCATTGAGCACGTGGTGGTCCTGAAACGCACCGGCGGCAATATCGACTGGCAGGAAGGCCGCGATCTGTGGTGGAGCGACCTGATTGCGAACGCCAGCGCCGAACACCGGCCCGTCGAAATGAACGCCGAAGATCCGCTGTTCATCCTCTATACCTCCGGCTCCACCGGTAAACCGAAAGGGGTGCTGCACACCACCGGCGGCTATCTGGTCTATGCGGCCACCACCTTTAAATACGTTTTCGACTACCATCCGGGCGATATTTATTGGTGCACCGCCGACGTGGGCTGGGTCACCGGCCATAGCTATCTGCTGTACGGCCCACTGGCCTGCGGCGCCACCACCCTGATGTTCGAAGGGGTGCCGAACTGGCCTACGCCGGCGCGCATGTGCCAGGTCGTCGATAAGCATAAGGTCAGCATTCTCTATACCGCCCCGACGGCTATTCGCGCCCTGATGGCGGAAGGCGACAAAGCTATCGAAGGCACAGACCGCTCCTCGCTGCGCATTCTTGGCTCGGTCGGCGAACCGATTAACCCGGAAGCCTGGGAGTGGTACTGGAAGAAGATCGGTAACGAGAAGTGCCCGGTGATGGACACCTGGTGGCAGACCGAAACCGGCGGCTTTATGATCACTCCGCTGCCGGGCGCGATTGAGCTGAAGGCCGGCTCCGCGACGCGTCCGTTCTTCGGCGTCCAGCCGGTGCTGGTGGATAACGAAGGCCTGCCGC
>OKSG01000619.1_pt1 | contig 11659 bp, 8 predicted proteins | sample 1606411 | NCBI WGS metagenome assembly OKSG01 (sample SAMEA3879586, study PRJEB24766) | human gut metagenome | biome: human-associated habitat; feature: feces | place: USA | collected 1985/1987
GTTGCTTCATCGCATGTATCGCTTAAAGCAATGAAATCTCCGTAAGAAGACATACGGTCGGCGCCTCGTGCACGCGCGTATGCTGTTGCCAATGGGGTGAGAGGAAGGTCGTCTACAAAATAAATTTTCTTCAGTGTTTCACTCATTTCTATGCCGACAGCAGCTCCGGCGGGGCTGACGTGTTTGAAAGATGCAGCCGAAGGTAGTCCGGTGGCTTCTTTGAGTTCCTTTACTAACTGCCAGCTATTGAATGCATCCAGAAAATTAATATATCCGGGGCGTCCGTTCAATACCTCGATGGGCAATTCTCCTTCTTGCATAAAGATGCGTGACGGCTTTTGATTGGGATTGCAGCCGTACTTTAATTCTAATTCTTTTGCCATAGTTTTATGTATTTCAGTCTATTGGATTTTCATTTGGACAAAGATAAAGTTTTTTTGAAGAAAAATATTGCTTTTAATAAAACTTTCATATCTTTGCCTCTTGATGAAGGCATGTTTAGTTTTCATATTATTCATTGGGATAAGTCTGTCATTGGGGTGTTCGCGCCACTATCGGTCTTATCCGCTTTTCATGGAGCAAGCCCAAAGCTGTGTGGAAACAGCCCCCGACAGCGCCCTGCATTATCTCTCTTTACTGAAAGACAGTATCCGGTGTGAACCCGAAGAAACGCAAATGTACTATCATTTACTCACCATTAAAGCAGAAGACAAGTTATATACCCGCCATATCTCCGATTCGCTTATTAACCTTATTGTGAAATTCTATAATAAGTATGGCGACAAGAACAAACAAATGGAGGCATACTATTATCAAGGCAGTGTATATCGCGACCTGCATGATGCCCCGAGTGCTTTGGATGCCTTCCATGAAGTGATTAGCCGGAGCAAGGAACTGTCGCCCGCCGACAAGAAGCAATCCGCCGATTTAATGGCACGAACCTATAATCAAATGGGAACCTTGTTTGCTTATCAAGGGCTTTACGATGAATCATTGCAAGCCAACAGGGAATCGGTAAACTGTTATCTGGCACAAGGGAAAAAAGACAAAATCTCCTATGCATTAAGAGATATTGCACGCATGTATGATGCCAAACATCAAAAGGACAGTGCGCTTCATTATTATCAAAAAGCATACCGCACAGCATTATCCGCTCGCAGTCCTCATAAAGCATATCGCATTTTAGGAGAATTAGGTAGCTTTTACTATTATAGCTTGGTAAAAGCCGATTCCGCCAAACGAATGCTTATCACTGCCCTCAAGCATCAACCGGATATGGCAAATGCCCTGTTGGTATTAGGCGATGTCTATCGGAGTGAAAACCGATGGGACTCCGCCTGTTATTACCTGCATCAAGCCATAGAATATGGTGATATTTACAAACAGCATAGTGCCTACCGACATTTATCATCCATTGAGATTCAAAAACACAATTATCCTCAAACCACAACATATCTCCGGCAGGCCCAACTGTTGGCAGACTCCATTAAGAAGATTACCCGAACAGAAGCGATTGCCAAAATAAACTCCCTGTATAATTATCAGCACATCCAGAAAGAGAACTATACACTCCTGCTGGAAAATGAAAAGAAGAATACTTTCTTATGGATACTTGGCTGTATATCTGTGGTCATCATGGGGGTAGCTATCAGTGTCTATTTCCATTACAAAAAGAAAGTACAAAACACTCGCCTACAAATGCACAAGCTTAGCAAACTAAAAGAAGAACAAGAAGCAATGAGCATGAAAGCCCATGAAGAAAACATCTGCAAAATAAAAGAATTAGAGCAAAAACAAATAGAAACAGAACCACGAGTAAAAGAATTAGAGCAAAAGCTAGTTGAGCAAGAAGGAAAAATAACAGAAAAGGAAACACTATTGAAAGCGCAAAAGGAAGAATTAGAGCAAGCAAAAGCCCTGCAAAACTTGCTCCTGGCTCAAAAAGAGGAACTGGAAGCTAAAAACAAAGAAATTATCGCCTGTCTAAAAAAACAAAAAGTTTTACAAGACTCCCTGCGTCAGACTTCCATCTATCATTTTTTCCATCAGGCATGTACCAAGGCAGACAGCAAAATAACTGAAGAGAAGTGGTCAGAGCTACAAAAAGAGGTTGATACCGCCTATCCCAACTTCAGCAAGCACCTATATGAGTTATTTCCAAAATTATCAGTCATCGAACTGCAAATATGCTATCTAATGAAGATTTCAATTCCACCAACCCATATTGCCATTTTCACCAATCGCACCAAAGCTGCCATAAGTAATGCTCGCACCCGCCTTGCAAAGAGACTACTGGGAGAACAAAACTCTACCGAAAAACTGGATGCTTTTATCTCTGATTTACAGTAGACTATAACCTGTAGTGTACTAATTGTGTACTTTAGAAAGTACAAGAAGTCATCTGTGTACTAAAAGTGTACCAGTTCTTGATGATACATTAAAATCTTTTTTCATATTTGCCTAAACTTTAAAACGAAATGCAAAATATGAAAAATGCAGTATTAGTATTAACAGCTTTTCTTTTTCTCTTTCCATATAAGTTAATGGCAGAGAACACACTGGTCTCTATTGAAGGTACATGGGACATTGAAGACGAACGTTCTATTTCATTTGCCCCTCAGCTATCCATAGACGAACAGAACGTCTATATCTATTCCGAAGAGGAATTAAATGATTTGGAAGTGATAATAAAAGACTCTTTGGGTAATGTTATTTATTATAATGTAACTACCGTTTCCGGATATACCACTTATCCCATTCTTATTGATAATTGGAATAAAGGAAAGTATACTATACAAATAAAAAAAGGGAGTCGTTATATGCAGGGGATTATCCGCATAGAATGATAACATTCTTGCCTTCCTGTCAGGAGCAATGCAGTTATGTAGGCATTGAAATGTTGATGCATGGTATTCCTTATAATAGCGAATGAGTTAACACCGGTATATTGTTAAATTATTAGTCATTGATTTTAAGTACGATGAAAAAACTTCGTAAATTATCCCTTCAGCAACTTGATAAAGTTGAGTTGGGAAAAAGACAGGAAGGGCTGCTGTTGGGTGGCATGATTGGTGAATGTAGATGCGGTTCTTGCTCCACTAATGGAGGAACTTCTAGTCAAGCTAGTAATAGAACAGCCAACCAAGCTTTAGGCTATACTAGTACAGGTGATAATCCAAATTTACAATGCGTTTGTATGCCAGGTGTATCCGTTGCATTATATTTTGGATAATTAGATTAGTAATATTATTTCTAAAATGATATTGACCTTCAAATCATTACTGGAGATTTTACTCCAGTAGTGTTTATAAATATCTTAAAACTAACAAATATGAAAGCACATTTTCTATTAATAAGTATAATATTATCCATTATTACTTGTTCCTGCAAAAACAAAGCTAATTCGGCTTCTACAGTTACGGTAGATGAAACAATAACTTTATCTCCCCAAAAGATAGACTTAACAGATGTGGAATATTCAGAAACCCCACAACTATTGTCCGATTTTGTAGATAGCATTGAATACATCCGGTTGTCTGACCAACCTTTGATTCCAGATACAAGGAAGGTACGATTGTCAGAAGATGTCCAAGGGAATCTATATCTTGATTTCAATGAAATATACAAATATACTCCAAGGGGGAAATATCTAAAATCTTTATTCAAACAAGGACAAGGACCAGGAGAAATATACGCTAAATACATTCCTGGCATTTATAATAAGGCTGAAAATTATGTACTAGTAAAAAACCATAATGCACCCTACAATAAATACACTTTAGAAGGAAATTTCATAAAAACTGTCGATGCACAAATCGACAGTACCAATATTGAAGTATTAACATATTGGAAAAATTACGAAATATTTCGCTATGAAAAAGACATAATTCTTCAAAAAGGGGAGGCTGCAAATTTAGATAGTGCATATTTTTGTCAAGTAAAAGATAAAACGGGCAAAATCATCTATCGATTACCCAATCATCATTTTGATATAAAAGCAACCTCTCCGGGACGTGGTACTATTGTGTTGTTAGGAGGAGTAATAGATTATGGTGAAATAAATCGGAATCTATTTTGGATAAGACCTAATTATGTCGATACCGTGTATTCAACTTCCGATTGGACAGATGTTCGTCCTTATTACATCATCCAACGAAATAACAGAGCAGCTGATTACGCATGGTCGGTACGAATGAAAGTAGGTGATATTACCCGAGAAGATGCAGAAAGAGAACAACTTTGTAATGTATATGCTCTAAAATCAGGTCTACTATTCAATTATCTATTCAACCCCAAACAACAAGGAGCAGGTTTCTGTCCGGCAAACGGTAAAAGCAAAACTATTTCCAGATTATTTAAAAACGACATAGATTCTTACTGTCCTTCCATTGATTTGTGGCAAGCAATTGCCTATAAGACTCTTTACCAAAAAGAAGATTATCTCTATCTGTTAATAGATGCTTTCAAATTCTTTGAAGAAGGAGCAAAATCTCCTTTCCCTGATTTAACAGAGGAAAGCAATCCAGTATTGGTGAAACTTAAATTGAAATAGCCTTATGAAAAACAAACAATTAGTACAGTTAGACGGGCGCAATAACATATAGTCTTATACATACGTATGTGTGGGCCGATACGTATATACGTGCAGGCTCACGCGTATATACGTGCAGGCTCACGCCACCGTATGTGTGATTGACCGATGCGTACATGCACATTAAAAAGAACAGGCAGCTCACACCGAGTGCTGCCAAAAGACCTTGATGTTTTCAAAAAAGATGGTGGCGTTTTAATAAAAGGCTTTGATGTTTCTTAAAAACCTCCAAGTCTTTTTTTAAAAGCCCGGCGTGTTTTTATGTAATGGCAGGTGGAATTCTCCCCTCATTAAGCCGGTCATTCCTCTTTTTCCGTTCATCCTTACATTTTAGTTTGAACAAGCGGATAATCAATCGGTTAAGAATGACAGGCCTCCCCTCATCCTCCTTTCATCCGTGCCTCCCAAGTCCCTTCACAATCTGCCTTCAGCCTTTGTCCCGCCGGAAGAAGTATTACAGATGAAAGGAGGCTGAAAGGGGAATGACAGGATGTCCCTTCACAGCCGGAACCCCCATCGGCAGGACGTTTCAGCAGTAGATGAAAGGAGGAAGGAAGAAACGATGCAATCATTGATAGATGTCGGGATTCGGAACAATGTTCGTAAGCATTCGGCCTCGTGCGTATTTCTCTCCAAGCTATAAATATTTTTTCCACAAAGCCATTTGAATAAAAAAATCTTAGCTTTGCAGAACATATATATTAATGAAGAATAACCACATGAAAGTATCATTACAAAGCATCAATAGGAATACTATTCTGTATTTTCTATTTGTGTTCTTGCCAATCTCCACAAAAACAAGTAAATAATCCACAAGAGACAGAAAACGGAATAATCACTTTAACCGCAGATTATCCAATAGAAAAAGATACGCTTACATTAAGCGAAATAGCCGACACTGTTTTTTATGTAAAACTACAACAACAAGGTATCAGCAACAATGCACGTATAGAATATCTTGACAGTCTAATTTTGGTTTATGATTTTTTCAACCTATATACGTTCAATCATTATGGAAAATTATTATACAAAATAGAGGCACGAGGAGGAAGTATGGACTTTTTGCCGGATAAATCGTATTTCTATCTATATACATTTATGGATGAATGCATCAGGAAATATGATTTAAAGGGAAATATACTTCAGACTATCCATTTAAAAGAAAAAGTGAATGGATATAGATATTCTTTCCTTTGTCTTAACGACAGTTTATTTGTCATAAGTCAAAACAATGAAGGAAATAATCCGAACGAATTATTTTTTATCAATGGAAAAGGAAGTATAATTGAGCGTAAGGCGAATATAAATCAATTCCAAGCAAGTGAAAAATCATATTTCAACAACATGGATTGGCGCCGATCCTTATTCAGAGGACAGAATGGATGTTATTACCACCGTGATTATAGTGACACCCTTTGGAAAGTACACGATGATATGACTTTGCAAGCACTGTTAGTAGAAAATAAAATTAAGAAAGTGCCTTTAGAACAGAGAACAGAACATTCGGGAAAACCCATGAGTGATTATATAACGACTACACTAGCCGAAAAGTTGAATGTAGTCCGCTATTATGAAACTTCCCTCTATTATATAGCGGAATATAAAGCCGGAGGGCATTCAAGGGGGCTTTCCAACTATTTGTTCTATGACAAAAAGACAACTAAATTATATCAAGTGACGAATAAATTTGACTATGAAAACAAGCATGCACTTTTCCATTTCGGCATATTCAATGATTATGACGGTGGTCTTGCTTTTGCTCCATCCGCACAATCGGGAGATTACTTAATAATGGTAAACGCCAGCGACCAGCAGGGAGATAGGCATAAGACCCTACCTAAAACACTTTACCAAGAAGGTAGAATAATACCAGAATTAGTCAATAAAAAGCCTGTATCCAGACAAAGACAAATGAGAAGTGATGTATATCATGATGAAAGACATAGGGACCAGCTTAATGAATTCTTTAAAGATTTCAATGAAAAAGAGCATACAATGCTGATGTTTGTCAAACTAAAGAAATAAGTATATATGTCAAAAAAGAAATTATACTGTGTGATTCTCCTCGTTTGTCTACTTTGCTGTGCGTGTGGGAAGAAAGAGGGATACAATGCACTCAGTTATCAAGTAACAGAAAACGATACTTTGTTTATTTGCGATGCCGAACAATGGGGAAATAGTAGACAAACGAAGTTAAGCAATTGGGTCACAGACTTTAAGTGTATTCAATTGGAAAATTCAGACACTGCGTTAGTGAAAGGATGGAAAGTATATATCACTGATAATTATATTGGCGTATTGGACGAACAGGCTTTCAAATTGTTTAATCATCAAGGAAAATTCCTCTGCAATATTGGACGTACAGGGCAAGGACCAGGAGAATACAAAGTGCTATATGGTGCTACACTCAATGAAAAGTTCGACAAAATTTGCCTTGCACCGTTTTATGGGAAATCACTCTTGGAATATAATTTCAGAGGAGAATTTCTTCAGTCAATAGATGTTTCCGTCATAGTGAAAGGACAGGTACGCTATCAGCCTGATGGTTCATTACTTTTGACCCATTTACAATTTGCTAATTCACCTACTTTTCAATATTTACACGTAGATACGACTGGAATAAAGACTTATATTAACGATGATTCGAAATTAGTTTCCAGCATAGATGAAGAAGGTAACTTTATAGGGTTCAACAATGAAATCTGGGCTGGAAACAATACATCGGAATTTACCTATCATATATTTGAAACGGATACTCTTTATCGTTTCAATCCTCAAACCCATAAAACGTATCCTCGTTTTGCACTGAATAATTTCCATGGTCGGTACATCGACCTCACGGACCCCCCCTCCTCTTTCCTCATTTATTTCTATCCAAGCGGAATGGAAGAAGTAAACGGCTGGAAGCCTGAAACCAATACTGTCTTAATAGATAAAGAGGAAACAAGAGCCTATTTTGCGGAAGTAGTCAATGACTTTATGGGAAATTTACCGGTCAATAAATTAGGAATTCCACAAGATGGTTGGTATTGTGAACTGTTTGAACCGCTACAACTGGTAGAACTGATTGAAGAAAAATTGTCCGATGAGAATTGCACTGATAAAGAGCGCAAAGCACTGGAAGAATTACGTTCCTCTTTTGATGAAGACGGAAACAATATTTTGTTTTTCGGAAGAATAAAATAAACACATAGCGAAAAAGTAAATTTGAGCAAAGCGTAGCGAATTGGCTGATACCGCGTTCGTTACGCTTTGTTTTTCTATTGAGCAAAGCCAACGAAAAGCCAACATGAAGCCAAACTGTGCAAGAGTTCAGTTAGCACTTCATTACTCCCGTAACAGGTGCAGATTTCTTGCTAAAAGGTTCTGTTTCTGCATTTTGCGTCGATTTGCATAGTTATCGGTAACTCACTAATAACTAATTTTGTGACCAAAAAAGGAGTGAGTATGCGAAGTACATTCAAGGTCTTATTTTACGTGAAGAAAGGCAGCGAGAAGCCCAACGGCAATCTGCCTCTGATGTGCCGTATCACGGTGGACGGCGAGATTAAACAGTTCAGTTGCAAGATGGACGTTCCCCCACGGTTGTGGGACGTGAAGAACAGCCGTGCTTCGGGCAAGAGCGTCGAAGCACAGAAAATCAACCTTGCGGTAGATAAAATCCGTGTGGAGGTAAACCGCCGCTATCAAGAGTTAATGCAGACGGACGGTTATGTTACCGCCGCCAAACTCAAAGACGCCTATCTCGGTATCGGCGTCAAGCAGGAAACTTTGCTGAAACTGTTCGAGCAGCACAACGCCGAGTTTGAGAAGAAAGTCGGGCACAGCAGGGCGCAGGGTACATTTACCCGTTATCGGACGGTCTGCAACCATATTCGGGAGTTTTTGCCCCATACCTACAGGCGTGAGGATATTCCGTTAAAGGAACTCAACCTCACGTTCATCAACGATTTCGAGTATTTTCTGCGCACGGAGAAGAAATGCCGCACCAATACCGTGTGGGGCTACATGATTGTGTTGAAACACATCGTTTCCATTGCAAGGAACGACGGGCGTTTGCCGTTCAATCCCTTTGCCGGATATATCAACTCTCCCGAAAGCGTGGATAGGGGCTACCTCACCCAAACGGAGATACAGACGCTCATGGACGCACCGATGAAGAACGCCACCCACGAGCTTGTACGGGACTTGTTCGTCTTTTCTGTTTTCACGGGTTTGGCGTATTCGGACGTGAAGAACCTCACCACCGACCGCCTGCAAACATTCTTCGACGGCAACCTGTGGATAATCACCCGAAGAAAGAAGACCAACACCGAATCAAACATCCGCCTTTTGGACGTTCCCAAGCGTATCATCGAAAAGTACAAGGGGCTGGCAAGGGACGGTCATGTTTTCCCCGTTCCGAGTAACGGAAGCTGCAACAAGATACTCAAAGATATAGGCAGACAATGCGGCTTCAAGGTACGTTTGACCTACCATGTGGCACGCCACACGAACGCCACGACCGTACTTCTGTCGCACGGCGTACCCATCGAAACGGTGAGCCGCCTTTTGGGACACACGAACATAAAAACCACCCAAATTTACGCCAAAATCACCGCCCAGAAGATAAGCCAAGACATGGAAACCTTGTCGCACAAGTTGGAGGATATGGAGAAGAATATCTGCCGAGCCATCTAATTAAAAACAGAATCCCGATGAAAGAAGAAAGGAACATTATCACGATGGACGGGCAGGGCAATATCTCCCTGCCGAGCGATATAGGTGCAACCGCCATGACCGAGCGGGAAATCTGCGAACTGTTCGGGGTTATCGCCCCGACGGTTCGGGCAGGGATAAAGGCACTCTGCAAAAGCGGAGTTTTGAGCGTATATGACATAAAGCGCATTATCCGCATATCGGACAAATACAGCGCGGAGGTTTACAACCTCGAAACGATAGCCGCCCTCGCTTTCCGTGTTGAATCGTTCGGGGCGGCGAAAGTCCGCAAAGTGTTGTTGGAAAAGATTATACACGGGCGAAAAGAGAAAACGAAGGTATTCGTGTCGGTTGTTTCGGACGGCAAGCCCAACAGCCGTTGGAAAGCATGATGATATATCAACATACCAACATGCAAACATATCACTATGGTGATATATATTGCAGGTTCTATTCCTCTTTTCAGAGGAAAGCGGAGCAATCATTTCCGTTTACAAAGGCAAAGCAAGCACGGGGCTTTATGTCGGCTAAAAGGTCAGGCGGCTGCGCCGTTTCCCGATAAATCTTCCTCTCGCTTCGCTGCGAGCGTATTTATCGGGAAAACCTTGTATCCGACCGCCCCATGCAAAAGAGCCTTTGAAAACGGAAACGACCGCCCCGCCACCCACCGACCGAAAGGGAAAAAATAAGGTGGGGTTATATGGGTAAGCAGACGGCAGGGACAGCCACCGCAGAAAGGCAGACGGACGGTACGCCGCAGGGTATTTACGGAGAAAATACCGTAGCTTATTAGGGAATTTTCCGAGCCGCAATACTACGTATCGCTGAAAATTCCCCAATAAGGCAAGGGGCAAGCCCCTCTGCACACCCCGTTGAGGACGGCATTTTTCCGCCCTCAAAGATAGTCAAGTTTATTGTTTCACAAGCTGAAAAAGAAAGGAATATATATGGGTTTCGTAGTATTGCACATGGAAAAGGCACATGGCAGCGACAGCGGAACAACCGCACATATCGAACGTTTCATCATTCCGAAGAACGCCGACCCCGCACGCACGCACCTGAACCGCAGGCTCATCGAATACCCCGACGGGGTGAAAGACCGTTCGGCGGCTATCCAAAGGAGGCTGGAAGAAGCGGGACTGACACGCAAAATCGGAAGTAACCAAGTGCGGGCAATCCGCATCAACGTGTCGGCAACACCCGAAGACATGGAACGCATCGAACGGGAGGGACGGCTGGACGAGTGGTGCGCCGACAACCTCAAATATTTTGCCGACACGTTCGGGAAGGAGAACATCGTGGCGGCTCACCTGCACTTGGACGAGAAAACACCGCACATGCACGTCACACTTGTGCCGATAATCAAGGGGGAACGCAAGCGGAAGAAAAGGGAGGAGCAGGCGAAGAAACGCTACCGCAAGAAGCCGACCGACACCGTGAGGCTGTGCGCCGATGACATCATGAGCCGCTTGAAACTGAAAGCCTATCAAGACAGCTACGCTGTTGCGATGAAAAAATACGGTTTACAACGGGGCGTGGACGGTTCGGAAGCGAGGCACGTTTCCACGCAGCAATATTACCGTGACATAAAGCGACAAACAGAGGAACTGAAAACGGAAGTGATGGAATTGCAGGAACGGAAAGAAACGGCACGGGAAGAGCTTGAACGGGCGAAAAAAGAGATACAGACCGAACGGCTGAAAGGGGCAGCCACGACCGCAGCCGCCAACATCGCCGAAAGTGTCGGTTCTCTTTTCGGCAGTAACAAGGTCAAGACGCTGGAGAGGGAGAACGCCGCCCTGCACAGGGAGGTAGCCACGCACGGGAAAGCCATCGAAGCCCTGCAAGCCCGAATACAGACCATGCAGACCGACCACAGCCGACAAATGGCGGAGATACAGCAGAAGTACCGCAGGGAGATAGCGGACAAGGAAGCGAAACACAAGCAGGAAATATCGTTTCTGAAAACGGTAATCGCAAGGGCGGCGGCATGGTTCCCTTATTTCCGTGAAATGCTCCGTATCGAAAACCTTTGCTGCCTTGTGGGATTCGATGAAAGGCAGACCGCAACGCTCGTCAGTGGCAAGCCGTTGGAGTATGCAGGCGAACTCTACTCGGAGGAACACGGGCGGAAATTCAAGACCGAAAAGGCTGGGATTCAAGTGGTGAAAGACCCGACGGACGGGACGAAACTGGTTCTTGCCATCGACCGAAAGCCCATTGCCGAGTGGTTCAAGGAGCAGTTCGACAAGCTAAGGCAGAACATACACCGACCCATGCAGCCGCAAAGGAAAGGCAGGGGGATGAAGATATAACCGTTTTATCTCGCTGGAAACCAATAAAAAAAAGTGCTGTTCATAATGCCTTATG
>OKSG01000625.1_pt1 | contig 11581 bp, 9 predicted proteins | sample 1606411 | NCBI WGS metagenome assembly OKSG01 (sample SAMEA3879586, study PRJEB24766) | human gut metagenome | biome: human-associated habitat; feature: feces | place: USA | collected 1985/1987
ATACCGAGTTTGTTCTCGATACGGCGCACCTTGACGCCGCCGTCACGCTTGTCGTGCACGAGCATCGAAAGACCGCGTGCGTCCGAAGTTCCCTCTTCGGTGCGGGCCAGCACCAGCGAAATATGACCGTCGCCGTTGGTGATGAAGCGCTTGACGCCGTTCAGCAGCCAGGTCTGCTTCTCCTCGGACCACGTAGCCTTGAGCATCACGGCGCCCAGGTCGGAACCCGCATCCGGCTCGGTAAGATCCATGGCGCAAGTAGCACCCGCGGAAACCCACGGCAGGTATTTGGCCTTGAGCTCCTCCGAGGCGAACTCGTTGAGCGTCTCGGCACAGTCCTGCAAACCCCAGATGTTCTCGAAGCCGGCATCGGCGCGGGCGACCATCTCGTTGGCCATCACGAAGCAGACCAGCGGGAAATTCAGGCCGTCGTACTTGCGGGGCAGCGTAAGGCCGCTCAGGCCCGCGTCGACGATGGCCTTCATGTTCTGAACCGTGCCCGCAGCGTACTCCACGTGGTCGTTCACGACGCGGGGGCCTTCGTGATCCACGCCCTCGGCATTCGGAGCGATGACCTCGCCGCAGACTTCACCGGCGATCTCCAGCACGCGGCGGTAGGAGTCCATGGCGTCTTCGAAATCCTGCGGCGCGAAATCGTAGAGGTCTTTCTCGGCGAAGCCGCGCTCTTTCAGCTCCACGATCTTGCGCATCATCGGATGCTGGAGGTGGAACTGCAAATCCTTATTGTCTGAAAAGAAATTAGCCATTACTTCGAATTTTGTTTGTAGTACTTAATCATCTTGGGGATCACCTCGTTGACGTCGCCCGTGATGGCGTAGTCGGCAATCTTGTTGATCGGGGCTTCGGGGTCGGTGTTGATCGAAATGACCATGGCCGAGCCGTCCATGCCGGCCGTATGCTGGATCTGCCCCGAGATACCGCAGGCGATGTAGAGTTTGGGGCGTACCGTCACACCGGTCTGACCCACCTGGCGCGAATGGTCGTAGCCGCCCGCGACGATGACGCCGGCACCCTTGATGTCGATCTTGCTCTCGGCAATCTCACGGTCGATGATCTTCACCGCGAGGTCTGCGTCCTTCACGAATTTCTGCCACTGGATCTTCTTCACCTCGCCGGCACCCGGCTTGGCGGCATATTCGCGGCGCATGACGCCTTCGCGGACGGTGGCCATCTGCGGACGGTTGTCGGGGTTGACGATCGTGGCGATGATGTTGCCGCCGAAGGCGGGGCGGATCTGGTAGAGCAGGTCTTTGTACTCCCTGCCGCTCTTGGCGTCTTTGTGGTCGCCGATCACCAGCTGCGTACAGTCGGCCGTAAGGCCGCTGTAAAGCGCCGACGACACGCGCGGCGCGAAATCGCGGCCGTTGCACGTCGCGCCGAACAGCACGATCTGGGGTTTCTCCTGCTCGATCAGGCCGCACATGACGGCCGTATGGGGCAGCGTACGGAACGGTGCGAACACCTTGTCGTCGGCGATCCATACGGTATCGGCGCCGTATTTGGCGAGCTCATGCTCGATGCCGGCGAGGTTCTCGCCCAGCACCACGGCTTCGAGTTTCACGCCCAGCGTCGTGGCCAGTTCGCGGCCCTTGGTCATCAGTTCGAGGCACACCTCGGCGGCCTTGCCGCCCTCGTTCTCGATATATACGAATATGTTGTTCATCTCCTATGCACGTATTAACCGAGCGTGTGGCTCGCGATAAGTTCGACCATCAGTGAATTGATATCCTCGTCGGCAGCGGTGAGCTTCTTGGCCTCCTTGGCCTGGAAAACCACGTTCTCGATCTTCTTGACCTTCGTGGGCGAACCCTGAAGGCCGAGCTGCTGCGGGTCGGGATCGACGTCGGCGGCAGCCCACTCGACGATCTGCAGGTAGGGCTTCGCGGCGGCGCGCCGTGCGGCTTCCGATTCGGGCGCCGCGGCGATTTCAGACCCGGAGAGGGCGAATTTGCAGGTCATCACGCGCTTGGCGTTGCGCGGACGGCACTCGGGAGCCGAGGCATTGACCGTAATGACAGCCGGGACGGGGCACTCGACGGTCTCGGTGCCGCAGTTCAGGCGGCGCCGGATAACCAGCGTGCTGTCCTTGATGTCGAGGATCTCTTCGGCATAGGTAACCTGCGGCAGGCCGAGTTTCTCAGCCACCTGGGGGCCGACCTGCGCCGTATCGCCGTCGATGGCCTGGCGGCCGGCGAAAATGATGTCGGGCCGGATCTTTTTCAGGGCGCACGACAAGGCGTACGACGTGGCGAGCGTGTCCGAACCGGCGAATTCGCGGCCCGAAAGCAGGTAACCGCCGTCGGCGCCGCGGAACATCGCGTCGCGGATGATGTCGGCGGCACGCTGGGGCCCCATCGTCAGGATATGAACCGTCGAAGCGTCGGTGCGGTCTTTAAGCGCGAGCGCCATTTCGAGCGCATTGAGATCTTCGGGATTGAAGATGGCCGGCAGCGCCGCGCGATTGACCGTCCCTTCGGGGGTCATCGCATCCTTACCCACGTTGCGGGTATCGGGCACCTGCTTTGCCAATACAACAATTTTCAGCTGTTTTTTCATAGTAGGTATTTATGGTTAATAGCTATCTTACGATGGTTTCGCCGCGGTCGGGGCCGACGGAGATGATCTTCACCGGAACACCCGTCTCGCGTTCGATGAACTCGACATAGGCCTTGAACTCCGCGGGGAAGTCCTCGTAGCGGGTGAAGGCGCGCAGGTCGCATTTCCACCCCGGGAACTCGCGGTAGACGGGTTTCAGGTCGTCGCCGACCTCATAGGGGAAATACGACGTACGTTTGCCGCCGACCTCGTATTCGGTGGCGACGCGGATGGTCTCGAAATCGTTCATGACGTCGGACTTCATCATGATGAGCTGCGTCACGCCGTTGATCATGATCGAATACCTGAGCGCCACCATGTCGAGCCATCCGCAGCGGCGCTCGCGCCCCGTGACGGCTCCGTACTCATGACCGATGTCGCGCAGCCGGGCACCCGTCTGGTCGAACAGCTCCGTGGGGAACGGGCCGCTGCCGACGCGTGTGCAGTAGGCCTTGAAGATTCCGTAGACCTCGCCGATGCGGTTCGGGGCGATGCCCAGCCCGATGCAGGCGCCGGCGCAGACCGTGTTCGACGAGGTGACGAAGGGATAGGAACCGAAATCCACGTCGAGCAGCGTACCCTGGGCGCCTTCGGCCAGGATGCTCTTGTCCGCGGCGAGGCACTCGTTGACGAAATACTCGCTGTCGATGATGTTGAAACGACGCAGGTACTCGACCGCCGCAAACCACTTCTGTTCCAACTCGGTGATGTCGTACTCGTAGGCCAGGCCGCGCAGGATCTTCTCGTGGCGAGCCTTGGCGCGGGCGTATATCTTTTCGAAATCGGCGCTCAGCACATCGCCCACGCGCATGCCGTTGCGGCTGACCTTGTCGGTATAGGTCGGGCCGATGCCCTTGCCGGTGGTGCCGATCCTGGCGCTGCCCTTGGCCGCCTCGTACGCAGCGTCGAGGATGCGGTGCGTGGGCAGGATGAGGTGGGCCTTCTTCGAAATGCAGAGCTGCTTGGTGAGGTCGTGGCCGCTGGCCGCGAGCGCTTCGGCCTCTTCACGGAAAAGGACGGCGTCGATCACCACACCGTTACCGATGATATTGGTCTTACCGCCCTGGAATATGCCCGAAGGGATCGAGCGGAGCACGTATTTCTCGCCGTTGAATTCCAATGTATGACCGGCATTGGGGCCGCCCTGGAAGCGGGCTACGACCTGGTAGCCAGGCGTCAGCACATCCACAACTTTTCCCTTGCCCTCGTCACCCCATTGCAGGCCGAGGATAACGTCAACTTTTTTCATTGTATCCGGTAATATTTATGGCGCAAAAGACATTTTTTGCACCCAAAGGTAAGAATTATTATCCGAAATACCCAACCCGCGGCGGCGACTTTTCAACAATGTATCAGAAATAAGCGTACCGGAAACCCGCCGCGGAAGGCAAATGACAGTGCCGGGGGGGGGCAGCAGCAAACAACGCAGCAACCGACAGGAAGCGATGCGGGCAGGTGACGGGAAGCGACGCGGGCAGTCAGCGGAAAACGATGCGGGGGGGGGCGGTCAGCGGACGACCACCTCGGTCGGCCCGTTGCGGTCGACGCCCTGCGAAGCGAGGCAATAGACGGTCGTAAGGAAAGGATTGTCGCGCGTGTCGGCCTGCAACTGCCCCGAGCAGGGGGGCAGGTCGAGCGTCACCAGCAGGTTGCCGCGGCAATCGAGCGAGCGCAGGGAAGAGTTGGATTTCAGGTCGAGGCGTGCGAGCAGGTTTTCGGCACAGTCCAACTGCGTAAGCCCGCGCAGGCCGTCGATGTCGAGCGACGTGATTTCGTTGTCGCCGCAATCGAGCTTTTGCAGGTCGGGGCATTTGCGCAGGTCGAGCCGCGTGAGATTATTGCCGCTGCAATCGAGCTCGCGCAGGCGGGAAAACTCGCCGATCTCCCACATCGCGGAGATGTTGCGGCCGGAGCAATCCATCGCCAGGACGCGCTGCGCCTCGTAGCGCGAAATGCGTCCGTCGTGATCCAAATCGAACATTCCGAGACAGAATCGTTCGAAGGCGGGATCTGCGAAGGTGATATAAATACGCTTGTTCTTATCATCCTGCTCGTTCTCAGCAAGGCCGCAGGCCGTGAACAGCAACAGAGCGAGAACAGGGATAAAGCGCAGCATGGCCGGATCAGATATTCACGTCGTCGTCGGAGTCGCCGCCGCCGTCGTCGGAATTGGCGTCGTCCTGGATTTCGTCGGCGCCCTTGATTTCGTCGTCGTAGTAATCCTTGTCGTCCTCCTCCTGCGCATTGTCGTCGATCTTCACGTCGATCTTCACCATATAGGCGATCTCGTCGGTATCGAACGGCACGGCATAGAAAAAATCGCCGTTGGGTTTGTCCACGCGCATCATCGCTTCGGTGAACCCCAGCGGGTATTTTTCCTTTACGGCATCCTGCAGTTCGGGAGTCAAGTTGTGAAAGCTCGTTACGATATGTTTCTTCGTCGTATTCTGTTTAGCCATAGTAATGCTTGGAAATTTTCTGCAATTATAAGCAAAATTTACATATCGCACCACATCCGTAATTTTTTTTTGCATTTTTTTTGAATTTGCAGGATGTTATAAACAAAATACGTACCTTTACGCAGGTTATACTTATATTATGATACGCGAGAGAGTCGAAGAGCTGCGGCGGCAGCTCGAGTACCATAACTTCAGATATTACGTCGAAAACGCCCCTGAGATCTCCGACTTCGAATTCGACACGATGATGCGCGAATTGCAGGATCTGGAACGGGCGCACCCCGAACTGTCCGACCCCAATTCGCCCTCGGTGCGTGTCGGGAGCGACATCACGTCGGAGTTCCGGAGCGTAAAGCACCGGTTCCCGATGCTTTCGCTCGGCAACACCTATTCGCTCGACGAACTGCATGAATTCATCGCCCGCATCGAAAAGGAGGCAGGGCCAACGGAGTTCGTCTGCGAACTGAAATTCGACGGCACGGCCATATCGCTCACCTACGAGGACGGGCGGCTGCTGCGTGCCGTGACGCGCGGCGACGGCACGCAGGGCGACGACGTGACGGCCAACGTACGTACGGTGCGCACGGTTCCCCTGCGCCTGAGGGGCGACGACTGGCCGCCCTACTTCGAAATACGGGGCGAGATCCTGATGCCCTACGCCTCGTTCGACAAAATCAACGCCGAGCGCGAGGCGGCCGGGGAGACGCTCTTCGCAAACCCGCGCAACGCCGCGGCGGGGACGCTCAAGCAGCAGGCGTCGTCGGTGGTCGCACGCCGCGGCCTGGACTGCACGCTCTACCAGTTGGCGGGCGACGACCTGCCCTTCACGAACCACTGGGAAAGCCTGCAGAAAGCCCGCGAGTGGGGATTCAAAGTCTCGGACGCGGCGCGCATATGCCGCACTGCGGAGCAGATCGACGCCTACATCGCGCATTGGGACGAGGGGCGCCATGCCCTGCCCTTCCCGACCGACGGCGTGGTGATCAAGGTCAACGACTTCGCCGTAAGGCGGCAGCTGGGATTCACGGCCAAGGCCCCGAAATGGGCCGTGGCCTACAAGTTCAAGGCCGAGCAGGCGCTCACGCGGCTGGACAGCGTGTCGTTCCAGGTGGGACGCACGGGAGCCATAACGCCTGTGGCGAACCTCGAACCGGTGCTGCTGGCCGGGACGACCGTGCGGCGTGCGACGCTGCACAACGCCGAGCAGATGGCCCTGCTGGACATCCGCCCGGGCGACATGGTATACGTCGAGAAGGGCGGCGAGATCATCCCCAAGATCACGGGGGTAGACCTCTCGCAGCGGCCTGCGGACAGCAAACCGTTCGAATACATCACCGTATGCCCCGAATGCGGCACTCCGCTGGTGCGCTACGAGGGCGAGGCGAAGCACTACTGCCCCAACCAGGGGGGATGCCCGCCGCAGATCGTCGGCCGCATCATCCATTTCATCCGCCGCAAGGCGATGGACATCGAAGGGCTGGGCGAGGAGACCGTGGAACTGCTCTATGAAAACGGGCTGGTGCACGACGTGGCCGACCTCTACGACCTGAAGGCCGGACAGCTGGCGGAATTGCCGCGGCTGGGCGAGAAGTCGGCCGACAACATCATACGCAGCATCCGCGGATCGGTCGAGGTGCCCTTCCGCCGCGTGCTGTTCGGACTCGGCATCCGCTTCGTGGGCGAGACGACGGCCAAATACCTCGCGGAGCATTTCCGCTCGCTCGACGCCGTGATGCGGGCCACGCGCGAGGAGCTGACCCAGGCCGACGAGGTGGGCGGGCGCATCGCCGACGCGATCATCGAGTATTTCGCCGACGAGCAGAACCACGCCATCATCCGCCGCCTGCGTGCCGCGGGGCTGAAGTTCGAGGAGGAGGCGCGGGAGCTGGCGTCGGAGTCGCTCGCAGGCCGCAGTTTCGTGGTGTCGGGCAAGTTCTCGCGCAGCCGCGACGAAATGAAGGAGCTGATCGAAATGCACGGGGGCAGGAACCTCGCGGCCGTATCGGCCAACGTCGATTACATCGTGGCGGGCGACAACATGGGCCCGGCGAAGCTCAGGAAAGCCGAGAAGCTGGGCGTGAAGATCATTTCCGAAGAGGAGTTCATCGCCATGGTCGGCGGGCAGGAAGCCCCGGCGGCAAACGGGACGGAAGCCGACAGCGCAACAACGGCAAATACCGGAGGCAGGAACAATGGCGCCCCGGCCGCGACGGAAGGCGGGGACGGCGAACCCGTCCAACAAGGCGAGTTGTTCTGAGCCCCGCGGAAAAGGAATACGCATAAAAAACTACATAATGCCAAACAGAATCATATGATACGACACAAGCTCTGCGGCGTGGGGGCCGCCATGATAACCCCCTTTACACCCGAAGGAAAAGTCGACTACCAGGCGCTGGCATGCATGATCGACTATGTGATCGAAGGCGGCGTGGACTACATCGTGGCGTTGGGCACCACGGCCGAAACGCCGACGCTCTACATGCCCGAACGCGCCGTGATAGCCATGTTCATCACCAACCACATCGCGGGACGCGTACCGCTGGTAATGGGCTGCGGCGGCAATTCGACGTCGGAGGTACTGGATCAGCTGCGCGAATTCGACCTGCGGGGCGCCGACGCCATCCTGAGCGTTACGCCCTACTACAACAAGCCCTCGCAGGAGGGCTTGTACCAGCATTTCCGCACCGTGTCAGAGCACTCGCCGCTGCCGGTGATCCTCTACAACATCCCGGGACGCTCGGGCGTCAACATGACGGCCGAGACGACGCTGCGACTGGCTCGCGGGATGAAGAACGTGATCGGCATCAAGGAGGCATCGGGCGACATCGAACAGATGCAGCACATCCTCGACCGGCGCCCCGAAGGGTTCATCGTGCTGTCGGGCGACGACGGCATGACGCTCGAGCTGATGCGCCGCGGCGGCGACGGCGTGATCTCGGTGGCCGCGAACGCTTTTCCCAAGCGGTTCATGGAGTGTGTGAACTACGCCAAGGCCGGGGAGTTCGACCGTGCGGAAAAGGCATACGAATGCCTCGACGAAGCGGTACATGCCCTGTTCGAAGAGGGCAACCCCGTGGGGGTGAAGTGCGCACTGGCCGAAATGGGCATAATCGGCCCGACGATGCGGCTGCCGCTCGTCGAAGGTTCGGGGGCGCTGCGCGAAAAGTTCCGCAAACTGATCGCGGAATACGATTTGCGCTGATTTGAGCGTTAGTGCCTAAAATACGAATATGAAAAATTTACTGCTGACATTGCTCCTGCTCCCGGCGCTGGCCGCGGCGAAAGTCCCCGTCGAGGAGGACATCGTCGCCAAGACGTCCGACCCCGATTCGCCGTTCTACTACACATCGCTGATGATGCGCTACAACGCGGGCGACGAGACGCTCACCGACGAGGATTACCACTACCTCTACTACGGCTACGCCCACCAGGAGAGCTACAAACCGATGGAGGCGAACCCCGACCTGGACAAGCTGCTGATGCTGGCATCGGGGCTCGATCCCGACAACCCGCTGGCCGAAACGCTCGACGCGATGCTCTACGTGGGCGAAGATGCGCTCGCCCGCGACCCGTTCAGCCCCAAGATCCTGAACCTGATGGCCTATGCCCACGGGGCGCTGGGCAACAAGCTGCAGGAGAAGATGTATTACAACAAGGTGAAGGGGGTGCTCCGCGCGATCGAGGATTCGGGAGATGCCCTCACGCAGAAGACCCCGCGCCATATCCTGATGTTCGACCATGCGCTCGACGTGATGGCATCGGAGGGTTACACCTACGGCAAGAGCCGCATCATCAGCCGTACGGTGGAATTCATCCCCTTCACGGCGCCCCGGATGGTCGGCGACAAGAAACGCAAAGGGCTCTATTACGACTTCGGCCGCGTATACTGGAACAAGCCCGAAGGATATACCTATAAACGTGACCGCACATGGCAATTCAACAACCTGAAACCCCGTACCTACAAATAATCCGGCGCACGCTGTGGCTGCTGCTGGCAGTGACGCTGCTCGCCGGGTGCGAAAAAACAGAGGAACGCGCAGGGCTGACCACGACGCAGGACGAAGTGGTATTGCGCAGCACGGCGGGTTCGGAGGCGGCATTCACGGTGTCGTCGACCGAAGCGTGGTCGCTCACCACCACGGGAAGCGGCTTCGACGTCTCCCCCACCCGAGGCGGCCGCGGGGAGACGACGGTAACGGTGAGGGCACAGGACGACAATACAGGCCACAGCCGCATCAAGTTAGGGACAGTGATGCTGAACCTGACCGCAGGAGGTGCGCAGTGTAGCGTCACCGTATCGCAAAGCCCGGCGACTGCGACGCAGACCATGCTGCTCTACATGCCGGGGCGGGATTTGCTGAATTTCTACAAACAAAATATCGACGGTGTATTGAAAGCTGTCGACGCAAATGTTCCGGGCGACGGCCGCATATTAGTCTGCTACCAGCCCAATACGCACTCACAGGCCGAAATGTACGAAGCGTATTTCAACGCCGAAAAGCAGGCGGCCGCATTCACGCTGCTGAAAAGTTACGACGATTTCGCGGCGGCCGATCCCGCATGCGTACAGCGCATGCTGAGCGACGTGGCAGCGCTCGCCCCTGCGCAGCATTACGGGATCATCGTCGGTTGTCACGGCAAGGCGTGGGTGCCCGCGGATCATGGGGCACTCAGCTACTCGGCCCGGATGACGAATGAGCTGGAGGATTTATGGATTCCGATGCCAGGGGCACTGCTAACCCGTTCGTTCGGCGACACGGGGCGGTCGATCGACATTACGAATTTCGCGGCGGCGGTCAAGGCCCAAAATTACAGACCCGACTACCTGCTTTTCGATGCCTGCTTTATGGCCAATATAGAGACGCTGTACGACCTGCGCGAATGCACGGACTACGTAATTGCCGCGCCCTGCGAAATCATGGCACAAGGATTCCCCTATGAGCGGGCGATGCCGTGGTTCTTCACCGACGGTGGCAAAGAATACAACCTGACAAAGGTATGCGAAGCGTTCTGGAACTTCTACATGAACGATGCAACGACCAAATCGGGCTGCATTTCGCTGGCCGTGATGGCGGAAATGGAAGGTATGAAGGAGATCATGCGGCATATCAACGCCGCGCCCCAAAAGACCTATGCGGAAGAGCTGCAAAGCTACGAGGGAATGTCTTCGCACATATTCTACGATCTGGGACACTGGGTCGAACTGGCCTGCAGCGACGCTGGGCTGAAAGAGGAGTTCAAAGTGCAGTTGGACAAGGCGTTCCCAAAAGCTGCACGGCTCAATACGCCGGAATTCTACTCGGCATATAACGGCCGGATGAACCCCGTCGCCTACTATTCGGGAGTGTCGTTCAGCGAACCATCGGACAAATACACCGAAGAGAACAAGCAGACGAGCTGGTACCGAGATACGCATTAATTGAAAAAGGGTGATTCGTAAGGAATCACCCTTTTTCATTATTCGTACTGGCCGGACTTGAGCCGTTCGACCTCCTCGCGGGAGAGGAAACGCCAGGCTCCGCGCTTGAGGTTCTTCTTGGTCAGGCCGGCGTAGTAGACACGGTCGAGCTTGGTGACCGTGTAACCCAGGAATTCGAAAATACGGCGCACGATACGGTTGCGGCCGGAGTGTATCTCGATGCCGATCTCCTGTTTGTTCTCCTTGACATAGGAAATTTCGTCGGCGAAGATTTCGCCGTCTTCAAGTGTGATGCCCTCGGCGATGCGATCCATATCGGCACGCGCCAGGGGCTTGTCGAGCGTCACCTGGTAGATTTTCTTTTTCAGGTACGAGGGGTGCGTGAGCTGCTTCGTAAGGTCGCCATCGTTGGTGAAAAGCAGCAACCCGAGGCTGTTCTTGTCCAGACGGCCTACGGGGTAGATGCGCTCCGTGCAGGCACCTTCGACCAGATCCATGACGGTCTTGCCGGCATGGGGGTCGTCGAGCGACGTGACATAACCCTTGGGCTTGTTGAGCACGAGGTAGACCTTCTTCTCGCCCTGCACGCGGCTGTCGTTGAATTTCACCTCGTCGGTGGGAAGCACCTTGGTGCCCAGCTGGGTGACGATCTGGCCGTTGACCGTAACGAGGCCCGCAGTGATGAAATCGTCGGCCTCGCGGCGCGAGCAGAGGCCCGACTGCGCGAGAAAACGGTTCAGGCGCATTTCGCCGACCTGCTTTTCGGGCGTGAATTTCGGGTAGGACGCCGGTTTGTCGTCGTGCTTCCTCGGCCCCGGCTTATAGGGTTTGTCGCCGAATTTACGGTCGCCGTATTTCTTATCCCCGAACTTACGTTCACCGTAGGCGGGCTTGTCGCCATATTGGCGGCGCGGCTTGTCGCCGTCGCGGTGCTCGTAGCGGGGTTTGTCGCCGAAGGAACGCCGCGGACGGTCGTCGTCCTGACGCTGACGGTCGCCATACGAACGCGGCTTATCGTCATACTGACGCGGACGGTCGCCGTAAGGACGCGGGCGGTCGTCATACGAACGGCGCGGGCGGTCGCCCT
>OKSG01000626.1_pt1 | contig 11570 bp, 8 predicted proteins | sample 1606411 | NCBI WGS metagenome assembly OKSG01 (sample SAMEA3879586, study PRJEB24766) | human gut metagenome | biome: human-associated habitat; feature: feces | place: USA | collected 1985/1987
GCTGGAAGACCCGCGCAAGCGTGCCTCCCTGATAGGCTTCTCACTTATTCGTCTGCCAGACCAGGAGAAATGGAGCGGTGACGGTGCCGGACTTAAGGCCATTACCGGCGGCGATGCGGTCTCCGTTGACCCGAAATACCAGAATCCCTACTCGACGCACATTCCGGCGGTGATTCTGGCCGTGAACAATAACCCGATGCGCTTCACCGACCGCAGCGGCGGCGTGTCACGCCGCCGGGTGATTATCCACTTCCCGGAGCAGATAGCCCCGGAGGAGCGCGACCCGCAGCTCAGGGATAAAATCGCCCGCGAGCTGGCCGTGATTGTCCGCCAGTTAATGCAGCAGTTCAGCGACCCGATGAGCGCCCGCGCTCTGCTCCAGTCGCAGCAGAACTCCGACGAGGCTCTCAGCATCAAGCGCGATGCTGACCCGACGTTTGATTTTTGCGGCTATCTGGAAGCCCTGCCGGAGCCTGAGGGGATGTATATTGGCAATGCCAACATCATTCCCCGTCAGCCGCGCCTGTATCTGTATCATGCCTATCTGGCGTATATGGAAGCCCACGGCTACAGGAATACACTCAGCCTCACCATGTTCGGTAAGGGGCTGCCAGCCATGTTGAAAGAGTACGGGCTGAGTTATGAGAAGCGCCGAAAAAATCAGGGCATACAAACCAATCTCGCGCTAAGAGAGGAAAGCAACGCCGACTGGCTGCCGAAATGTGATGAACCCATAGCGAAATAACCTACTCTGACCGGCAATCGCCGGTCTTTTTTTGCACTCTCAGTCCAGACATTATGCACAATTTAAGATACAGCTCTGAGTGAGAATTGATTCAATGTAATGAAACAATCATATGATTGCATAGCAATGAAGGAAGTCGCTATACTTCATTTATCACGGTTAATTTTCCCAGATTAATAGAACTTACAGGCGGTTATTAATGATAAATCTCAATCATCAAGGAAACGCAACGGGACTATACACAGGCAGCTCCGATGAAAAAGATGCAAGTTATCTCCTTTCTTATTTGGATGATGTTTTAACCCCAGCATCTGAAGAGTTTTTCACAATACTAAACAACAATACACTGAAGCTACATCATGTATTTTCATTTAACGCAATCTTGGCCCATGTTGTTGATTACATGTTATTTATTGCAAATAAGAAAACTGAAATAACCAGAGCTAATTTTATTAAAAGCTTCGATGAACGATATGAAGTGGATGGGAGTAAGCACATTAGCAATAAGTTTTCTCTTTTGGATGCGATTAACAACTCATTCAAGCATGTTGAACTGGATAAAAAAAGATATAAGGGACTTATAGAAAAATATGGAGATTTATCTTTTCACAGTCTTAAAGCTGATAATGGTAAGGTTTTCTTTGAAATGCCACTATACAAATTTGATTATGCGAGGGTAGTCCTTAGACCTATATCAAATATTTTCAACTGCCAGTTAAGAAATATTAGTGACATTGACGACTTCATAAATGGAAGAATTTATGGCAGTAGTGGTTATGGACATTTCGACTACGATTATGAACCCTGGGATGCCATTGATAGGATGATAGATTACTGTAATGCTGAATGCATGGACTGCGGCGAAAGTGACAGCAATTGTGATTGTCAAAATTTCATTTATGAAAGTAAAAATGGCCAATTTAATCCAGATACAGATCCAAGATTCAACTTCGACGATGTGATGTCTAACATTAGTGGAACAAGAGAATGGCGAAAATGACCGCAAGTCCTTAAGGATTCGTATGGTAATCCTCTGTGAGCCAGTAAAATGAACAGTAAAGTGTTCACTGTTCACCAACCATTCACCACGTAATATCATGAATTTTATAAATAAAAATGCAAAGTGAACAGTGTGAACAGTTTTTCTAAAAAAAAGTTTTTTCTTGATGTGATCTATCCAAAAACAGGTTCTCTTAATCACAGGAAGCGCTGCAACAAATCGCCATTGGTATACGCTTAGGTATACCAAAGAAAGCTGAATTGGTTAAAGCCAACTAATAACATATAGTTACGTGAATTATTCAGACTCCGCCAGCCCACCAAAATTCTCCATCGGTGATTACCAGAGTCATCCGCTGAAGTCCTGAAAGCCCGCACGGCGCAAGCCCTGCGGGCTTTTTTGTGCCCTCAATTTGCCCCACGACGTCTGAAGAGAACTCATGAAATCCGCACCTTTTAGGCCCATTGATAGGCCCAACGAAAAGCTCTGTTGTTTTCGCGTTACCAATTACCCGGCAACCCATCCCTCTCAGAATTAGACCACCAACGACACCTTTCACCCTCCGGCCGCGTCCGCGGCCGGAGGGATAGATTTACCCCTTGTGAGAATACGCGTCCAGCATGGCAAGGACCGCCCGACGCGCCGCATCGTCTGCGATATTGTCAGGCAGCGCATCAGCCCGCAGGTTGACATAAGCGTCAGCAGCCCTTCGAATGGCAATCCCGACGGAGTGACGATCGTGTGTTGCCAGAGTGGAAGTCAGCAGGCCATCGGGATCAATGCCGAGGGCTTCTATTCGACGAACGCCGCGTTGCGGTAGATTGGCGCGACGAAACAGCATCGGTCCCAGCACTTGTTCCCGGAAGAAAGACAGCATCCCCAGCGCTTCGAAGAGTTCCCCCCTGCCCAGTTTAACCACGGCATAATGCAGCCAGATCCAGGCCCGGGACTCAAACCACTCCGGCGTCATGTTCGGCCAGTGCGCGCAAAATTTTGCCAGCTGTCGCTTGAGAGCATCGTTATCACGGGTAAATAGCACGGCAGGCTCCTCAACGCGCTGAGTGAGCATGTCCAGGGTGATAAATTTCAGATCGACATGCAGAAGTTCCGGGCCAAACAGGCAGATCAGCAGGCGAGGCTCACCGACGTGTTCCCCGGTGAAAGCATGTAGCAGATGGCCGAGCGTTCCGGCGAACGCCATACGCTGAGCCATGATTTCGTCATAATAGAGAGGGTCGATCACCACCACGAAATCCAGATCGGAGTATTGATCAAACCCGCCATGGATAAACGAGCCGCCGGCGAGAAGGGAGTGGATCCGCGAATCAGACTGTAATTTAAGCTTCAGTTGCTCTGCAAAACTTCTGTGTAAATCGGGTAGCGTATTAAGCATACTTTTTCCTGTTCACAAAAAATACAAAGCATTACAGAATATCGAGCGATTCATCAGCAGACCAGATATTTCTGCTGGAACCCTACCCTCCATCGCGAAGCGCTAAATGCAAGCAATACTCCCCTCAAACCACCTCGCTCATCCACTCAGCAAACGCCCGCACGGCGGGAGAGAGAAAGCGCTGGTGCGGATAGAGCAATGTGACGGGTACCGGGGGCGACTGCCAGTCCGTCAGCACTTCCACCAGTCTCCCCTCCTGCAGGTGGTCAGCAACGATATTCTCCGCCAGCTGCGCCAGCCCAAATCCTGCCAGGCACATTTTTATATAGAGCCCCGTTTCATTCACCGCGGCGTTGCCGCTGACGGGTACAGAAAAGGTCTCGCCATGGCGAACGAAGCGGAACTCATCGGCCCGCCTCGCCTGACCGGAGAAATAATGCACAGCCCGGTGCTGAGAGAGCGCCTCCGGTGACGGCGGCACACCATATTCCCGAAGATAGTCCGGTGACGCGCAGGTGACCCAGCGAAAGCGGCCCAGAGGGCGGGCCACCAGGCTGGAGTTGTTCAGCTCTCCCGTTCGTATCACGCAGTCGACGCCTTCCTGAATGAGATCGACCTGGCGATCGCTGACGCCGATCATCAGGTAGATATCGGGATAGCGCCGGTAAAAGTCCGGCAGATGCGGCATGACGATGAAATGCGCGATGCCCGCGGGCATATCAACCCGCAGGCGCCCCTGAGGCCGCGCGACAGACTCGCTCAGGGTGGATTCACTATGTTCGATGAGGGCGAGAATTTCCCGGCACTGCGCCAGATACTGCATCCCTTCCGGGGTAAGGCTCACCCGCCTTGTGGTCCGGTTCAGCAGCCGCACCTTCAGGTATTTTTCAAGGTTTTTAATGGTACTGGTGACAGTGGAGGCCGGCAGGGAAAGGGTTTCCGCGGCACGCACGAAGCTTCCTGCCTCCGCGACGCGCATAAACATCTGCATAGCCTGAATACGATCCACCTTCTTTCTCTCCTGTAGCGAGCAGCTTACCGACAGACGGCATGATTATTCGTGGATTATGAATAATGAAAACAATTTACGCACCTTTTTACGCTTAATCGCCTGGCGTATCGTTGCACGGTGGATTACGAAAGGGGGCCAGAAAATGAACATGCCCTCAATAAATATCCAGATAATCATTACGTTAAATAGCATGCACAAAGGAAAAACCATGTCCGTTCAGCCTGTCGAAATAAGTAAGGCCTATCGTTTATTGCAGGTCGGGTCCACCACCATGATTTCCGCAAAATATGATGGAGTCGAAAATGTCATGTCAGCCGCCTGGGTTGGGCTGGCAGGCGAGCGAACAGTGGTGGCCTATATTGGCACCCAGGCTTTCACTCGTCAGCTGGTGGAAAAGAGCGGCTATTTCGTGGTGCAGATCCCCGTAGTCAGCCAGATGGCAACCGTCCTCTACGCTGGCGGGCGCAGCTATGCCGACGCGCCGGATAAAAATGACACCATCCCCTTCTTTTATCAGCCGGAATTTGATCTTCCTCTTGTGGCAGGCTGTGCGGGCTGGCTGGTGTGCAAAGTGATGCCCTACCCGGACATTCAGCAGCAACACAATCTGTTTATGGGCGATATCGTCGCCGCCTGGAGCGATGACCGGGTATTCCGCAACGGACACTGGATCTTTGATGATGCGCCGGACGAGCTACGGACCGTTCACTATGTCGCAGGCGGGCAGTTCTATGCCATCGGCAAAGGCAGCAAATTCGATCATGGGCCGGGTCAGGACTGACCCTCCCCGGTCATGCGGATCGCTGACGAGATGTCTCCGGCGCCAGACGCCGGGCGCCTGGCCGTACTGGCGCTTGAAGCTGCGGTTGAAGGACTGCTGGGAGTCAAAGCCGAGGGCAATCGCCACGTTCAGGATCGGCTCGTTGCTGTGGGCTAAGCGTTCGATCGACTTTTGCAGCTTTTGCGCCCGAATATATTCTCCGAGGGGCTGCCCGGTATGTTCTTTGAAGATCCGCTGCAGGTGCCACTTCGAATAGCCGGCTCGTCGGGCAACGGTGTCAATATCCAGACGGCTATCAAGATGGTTGTCGATCCAGTCGATCAGATCCTGAATGATGGCGCCAGTGTTCATCATGTTACCCCCTCGCGGCCGGTAAAAAGCATCTTTGTCAGTTGCATTTAAAGGTGGCCTGTTTTTACACAAAATGCAAGTTTTATTGTTACATTTAAATCCACGCCGGGATCGCGGTTTTTTATCTCCCCCTGGACCGCACATAAAGTGCAACAATTATTCTTGCACTTAGTTAAGCGCCTTCCTACAATCGCCGCGATAGTGTATTCGAAATTGTTACAGTTTTGTGGCGATGATCGACACAAATGGCCTTAAGCCAGCCCGGACAAAGGAAGTGGCGCGGCTTCTCACGCTGCGTCTTGCCCGGCGGCTACATTTACCGGAATAAAAATAATGAGCCTGCAAAAAACCTGGGGAAACATTCACCTGACCGCGCTCGGCGCGATGATGCTCTCCTTTCTGCTCGTCGGCTGCGACGACAGCGTCGCGCAAAACGCTGCGCCTCCCGCCCCGACGGTCAGCGCCGCTAAGGTGCTGGTGAAGTCGATCAGTCAGTGGGATAGTTTTAACGGTCGCATTGAAGCGGTGGAGAGCGTTCAGCTTCGCCCTCGCGTCTCGGGATACATTGATAAAGTGAATTACACCGACGGCCAGGAGGTGAAAAAGGGCCAGGTGCTGTTCACGATAGATGACAGAACCTATCGCGCCGCGCTGGAGCAGGCGCAGGCGGCGTTGGCAAGAGCCAAAACGCAGGCCAGCCTGGCGCAAAGCGAGGCGAACCGCACCGATAAATTAGTCCATACCAACCTCGTCTCCCGTGAAGAGTGGGAGCAGCGCCGGTCAGCCGCGGTTCAGGCGCAGGCCGACATTCGCGCCGCGCAGGCGGCGGTGGATGCCGCGCAGCTTAACCTCGACTTCACCAAAGTGACCGCCCCTATTGACGGCCGCGCCAGCCGGGCGCTGATCACCAGCGGTAACCTGGTCACCGCGGGCGACACCGCCAGCGTGCTCACCACCCTGGTCTCGCAGAAGACGGTGTACGTCTACTTTGACGTCGACGAGTCAACCTACCTGCACTATCAGAATCTCGCCCGCCGCGGGCAAAGCGCCTCCAGCGATAATCAGGCGCTCCCGGTGGAGATTGGCCTGGTTGGCGAGGAGGGTTACCCCCACCAGGGCAAAGTGGATTTTCTCGATAATCAGTTAACGCCGAGTACCGGCACCATCCGCATGCGTGCGCTGCTGGATAACTCGCAGCGTCTGTTCACGCCAGGGCTGTTTGCCCGCGTGCGTCTGCCGGGCAGCGCAGAGTTCAAAGCCACGCTTATCGACGACAAAGCGGTACTGACCGATCAGGATCGTAAATACGTCTATATCGTTGATAAAGATGGTAAAGCACAGCGCCGCGACATTACCCCAGGGCGGCTGGCAGACGGTTTACGCATCGTTCAGAAGGGGTTGAATCCTGGGGATAGCGTCATCGTCGACGGCTTACAAAAAGTGTTTATGCCGGGTATGCCGGTTAACGCCAAAACCGTTGCCATGACTTCCAGCGCCACCCTTAACTGATCCCTAATCAGAGAATCCAAGACATGGACTTTTCCCGCTTTTTTATCGACAGGCCGATTTTCGCCGCGGTGCTGTCGATTTTAATTTTTATCACCGGGTTAATCGCTATCCCACTGCTGCCGGTGAGCGAATATCCGGATGTCGTCCCGCCGAGCGTCCAGGTGCGCGCGGAATATCCCGGCGCCAACCCGAAAGTGATTGCCGAGACCGTGGCGACGCCGCTGGAGGAAGCGATCAACGGCGTTGAAAACATGATGTACATGAAATCGGTCGCCGGCTCCGACGGCGTGCTGGTCACCACCGTCACCTTCCGCCCGGGTACCGACCCGGATCAGGCGCAGGTTCAGGTGCAGAACCGCGTCGCGCAGGCCGAAGCGCGTCTGCCGGAGGATGTACGCCGTCTGGGGATCACCACCCAGAAGCAGTCTCCGACGCTGACCCTGGTGGTGCATCTGTTTTCGCCAAACGGGAAGTACGACTCGCTGTATATGCGCAACTACGCCACGCTGAAAGTGAAGGATGAGCTGGCGCGCCTGCCCGGCGTTGGCCAGATCCAGATTTTTGGCTCCGGTGAGTATGCGATGCGCGTCTGGCTGGATCCCAATAAGGTCGCGGCCCGCGGTCTGACGGCCTCGGATGTGGTGACGGCGATGCAGGAGCAAAACGTCCAGGTGTCTGCCGGACAGCTTGGCGCCGAGCCGCTGCCGCAGGAGAGCGATTTCCTGATCTCCATTAACGCCCAGGGTCGTCTGCATACCGAAGAAGAGTTTGGCAATATCATTCTGAAAACGGCGCAGGATGGCTCGCTGGTCCGCCTGCGCGACGTGGCGCGCATCGAGATGGGTTCCGGTAGCTATGCGCTGCGCTCCCAGCTCAACAATAAGGATGCGGTCGGGATCGGTATCTTCCAGTCCCCCGGCGCTAACGCCATCGATCTGTCGAACGCGGTACGCGCCAAAATGGCCGAGCTGGCCACCCGCTTCCCGGAAGATATGCAATGGGCGGCGCCGTACGACCCGACGGTTTTCGTCCGCGACTCCATCCGCGCGGTGGTGCAGACGCTGCTGGAGGCGGTAGTGCTGGTGGTGCTGGTAGTGATCCTGTTCCTGCAGACCTGGCGCGCGTCGATTATCCCGCTGATCGCGGTGCCGGTATCGGTGGTGGGTACCTTCAGCATTCTCTATCTGCTGGGCTTCTCGCTGAATACCCTGAGCCTGTTCGGGCTGGTACTGGCTATCGGTATCGTGGTGGACGACGCCATCGTGGTGGTGGAGAACGTCGAGCGTAATATCGAAGAGGGGCTTGCGCCGCTTGCCGCGGCGCATCAGGCGATGCGTGAGGTCTCCGGGCCGATTATCGCCATTGCGCTGGTGCTGTGTGCGGTGTTCGTGCCGATGGCGTTTCTCTCCGGGGTCACCGGCCAGTTCTACAAACAGTTCGCGGTGACCATCGCCATCTCGACGGTGATCTCGGCCATCAACTCGCTGACGCTCTCCCCGGCGCTGGCGGCCCTGCTGTTAAAGCCGCACGGCGCGAAGAAAGACCTCCCTACCCGGCTGATCGATCGCCTGTTTGGCTGGATTTTCCGTCCGTTTAACCGCTTTTTCCTGCGCAGCTCGAACGGTTATCAGGGACTGGTAGGCAAAACGCTTGGACGCCGTGGCGCAGTGTTTGCGGTGTACCTGCTGCTGCTCTGCGCCGCTGGGGTGATGTTTAAAGTCGTCCCCGGCGGGTTTATTCCCACCCAGGATAAGCTGTATCTCATTGGCGGCGTGAAGATGCCGGAAGGGTCGTCGCTGGCGCGCACCGACGCGGTGATCCGCAAAATGAGCGAGATCGGGATGAATACCGAAGGGGTCGACTATGCGGTCGCTTTCCCGGGGCTTAACGCGCTGCAGTTCACCAACACGCCGAATACCGGGACGGTCTTTTTTGGCCTGAAACCGTTCGACCAGCGCAAACACACGGCGGCGGAAATTAACGCGGAGATCAACGCCAAAATCGCGCAAATCCAGCAGGGCTTTGGCTTCTCCATCCTGCCGCCGCCGATTTTAGGACTGGGTCAGGGTTCCGGCTACTCCCTGTACATCCAGGATCGCGGTGGGCTGGGCTATGGCGCGCTGCAAAGCGCGGTGAATGCGATGTCCGGGGCGATTATGCAGACGCCGGGGATGCACTTCCCGATCTCGACTTACCAGGCTAACGTGCCGCAGCTGGACGTGCAGGTCGATCGCGATAAGGCGAAAGCGCAGGGGGTATCGCTAACCGAGCTATTCGGTACGCTGCAGACCTATCTCGGCTCGTCTTATGTCAATGACTTTAACCAGTTCGGGCGTACCTGGCGCGTGATGGCCCAGGCCGATGGGCCATACCGCGAGAGCGTGGAAGATATCGCCAATCTGCGCACCCGCAATAATCAGGGCGAAATGGTGCCGATCGGCAGTATGGTGAATATCAGTACCACCTACGGGCCGGATCCGGTGATCCGCTACAACGGTTATCCGGCGGCGGACCTGATTGGCGATGCCGATCCGCGGGTCCTCTCTTCTTCGCAGGCGATGACGCATCTGGAGGAGCTGTCGAAGCAGATCCTGCCGAATGGGATGAATATTGAGTGGACGGATCTCAGCTTCCAGCAGGCCACCCAGGGCAACACGGCGCTGATCGTCTTCCCGGTGGCGGTGCTGCTGGCGTTCCTCGTGCTGGCCGCGCTGTATGAAAGCTGGACCCTGCCGCTGGCAGTGATCCTTATCGTGCCGATGACGATGCTCTCCGCGCTGTTTGGCGTCTGGCTGACCGGGGGCGATAACAACGTCTTCGTGCAGGTGGGGCTGGTGGTCCTGATGGGTCTGGCCTGTAAAAACGCCATTCTGATCGTCGAGTTTGCCCGCGAGCTGGAGATCCAGGGGAAAGGCATCATGGAAGCCGCGCTGGAGGCATGCCGCCTGCGTCTGCGCCCGATCGTGATGACCTCCATCGCCTTTATCGCCGGGACCATTCCGCTGATCCTCGGCCACGGCGCGGGGGCGGAAGTCCGCGGCGTCACCGGGATCACGGTGTTCTCCGGGATGCTGGGCGTGACGCTCTTCGGTCTGTTCCTGACGCCGGTGTTTTACGTGACGCTGCGAAAACTGGTGACCCGCAGGAAGCCGGTCCAGGAGGATCTGCCCGCCTAGCCTGCAGCAGATAACAAAAAAACCGCCTTCACAAGTTGAAGGCGGTTTTTTTTCGTCACCAGAAAACGATTAATGCACTTTTTTAAAGCGGGCGATCATTTCCGGTACCGGGTCGCAGCCGCTGGTATCGGCGTTTTTGACCGCCTCCAGCGCGCTGGCCACGGTATGGCGAGCGAGGACGTTTAACGAAGCCTGCTCTGCTTCGTCGGCAACCGATTTGAAGTACCAGCAGGCGTTGGCGCTGACCACGCAGCGGGCCGGGACGTCAGGACGCGACGCCCACAGTTTTTTATCTTCGATAACCGAAAGATAGATATCACGCAGGGTGATCTTGTCCGCCGGACGGCCAAGATGAATTGAGCCGTTGCGGCCAAGCGTGGAGACGATAATGCCGTCACGAGTTAGCGGAACCATTAGTTTACGGATAAAGCTCGGGTTCGCTTCCAGGCCGTAGGCCAGAATCGCACTCGTCGAACGTTCACCCATCTGCTCCGCCATTGCTACGCTGAGAACCATCTGCAAAGCTGTCGGGAAGCGGTAATCTAACATGGCAGTGTCCTGGGTTGCGGTGAATCTTGTTCTTTTTGGCACCGCAGAGGTGAATAATCAATGAACAACAATATAACAAATACGGGAATTTTTTTGAAGCAATCTGCGGTTAGCCTGCGAAGTAAATTTTCTGATTTCACGGGCAAAGGCGGGGCAAACACAGATTCCCCTTCGTACCGTTTTATTTAACGCAAACGCCATCCTTTGTTCCGCTAGCCGCGCCCTGTCGCCCCGCGACCTGTCCACACCAGCGGCGCCTAACCCTGTGGATAACCTGGAGGCAGTTGCCTGGCAGCCGCAGCCCGGGCGGGCTACCGGCAGCCGTTCGTTTTTTGAACAGGGAAAACTCCCCCGCCGGGCAGCGCGCTGAGCGCCAGAGCCACCACCGCGGCGGAGGGAAGCGCCCGCCCCGCTTAATAATTCCACTTCGGCCGCGCCACCGTGTTTTTCTTCAGCAGATCGCGGAACGCTTTCAGATAGGGTTCATTGCTGCGCCCGCGCTTACAGATGGCCGAGAACGGCGACTGAAAGCCAAACTCGTTGGGCAGCAGCACCCGCAGGCGGTTCTCTTTGATCCACGGCCAGGCGTAATGCTCCGGCAGATAGCCAATATATTTCCCCGAGAGGATCAGCAGCAGCTGGGCGTCGACGGTCTCGACGGTGGCGCTCCCTTTGCTGAAGCCCCGACGGCGGAGATCGCTGGTGTTCCAGTAGCTGCGGGTCACCAGCGGGCACTGGCTGATCTGCTCTTTATCGAGCTGGCGGCTGAAGAACATCGGGTGCAGATCGCTGCAGTAGAGCCAGTGCTGTTCACGGTACAGCGGCTCGCTGATGATGTTATGCACCTGCGAGTTGTAGCTGCCGATAGCCAGGTCGATATGGTTGTTCAGCACGCCGTTCAGTTGCTCCGCCGGGGTGCGGATAATCAGTTTGATATGCACATGGGGAAATTTGTCGCTGAAGCTGCGCAGAACCACCGGCAGCGAGAGCGCCGTTTCGGTCTCGATGGAGTCGAGCGTCGAGATGCACAGGGTGCCGCTGTGCTCCCCTTTGA
>OKSG01000630.1_pt1 | contig 11539 bp, 10 predicted proteins | sample 1606411 | NCBI WGS metagenome assembly OKSG01 (sample SAMEA3879586, study PRJEB24766) | human gut metagenome | biome: human-associated habitat; feature: feces | place: USA | collected 1985/1987
GCGCGCCCCGAACCAGTCCGCCCCCATTTCCGAGGCCACTCCGGCGGCGGAACTCCTGCGGCGCAGGCGGCTGACCCGCGTCTGCTTGCAAACTCTCTTCAAATCCTCCGTAAAATCCTCCTGTGCCAGATTCCGCAGTTCCTGGAGCACCAGGTCCCGCACCTTGTCACGCTGGGCGCGGTCCACGTCAATGCTGATGGTGAACGCCCCTTCGTCAGTCTCGGACTGGTTGGAATGCACCTCAATGCTGTACACCAGCCCCAGGCGGTCGTGGAACTTTTCATAAAAACGCGCGGAACGGCCCCCGCCCAGGATGCTGGCCAGGGCGGAAAGAGCCGGCGTATCCGGATGGCCTGAACAGGGCAGGCGCCAGGCAAGGTTCAGTTTGGAATAAGGCACGGCAAATTCCTTGCGCACCCTGCGGGAACCGAACTGGTGCGGTTCATGGGGAATAAGCTCCCGGTTCAGGGGGCGGGACTTTAAATCCTCCACCAGCAGTTCCAGATGGGAAAAAATCTCCGCGGCATCCACATCTCCCGCGATGGAAAGCACCACATTGTTCGGAACATAGCGGCTGGCATGGTAATCCAGCACGTCCTGGCGCGTCAGGCAGTCAAACGCGGCGGGTTCCCCCAGCACGGGCCAGCGGCGCGGATGCTTGAGATACAATGTCTGCATCAGAAGCTGGTAAGCCACGGAATCGGGATCGTCCGCGTACATGGCCATCTCCCGGCGCACCAGCTCCGTCAGAAGGTTCAGGAAAATCTGCCAGGAATCCGCAGGGCCGTCTATATAATACACAGTGCGGTTCACGCTGGTATAGGCATTCCAGTGGCCGCCGCGTTCCTGGACCTTGCGGGCCAGGTCCTGCCCGGAATAATGCTCCGTTCCCTTGAACACCAGGTGTTCCAGCAAATGGGAAAGGCCGCTCCCCTGCCAGTGGCCCTCATTCATGGACCCGGTGCCCACCCAGTACTGAAGGGACACTACGGGATGGGACTTGTCCTCCTTGATCAAAACCGTCAAACCGTTTCCGAAACGGCGCGTCACAGGCTCCTTGGCTGAACTCATGTTTCTTAGCGTGCCTTAAGACGGCAGGCCATGCAAGCCGCCGCTCCGTCCACGCCGCGGCACTGTCAGACTTACCCCGGTTTTAAAAAACGCAGTTGAATCGAAAACCTTCCTAAAAAAAACATGCTGACTGCACATTTTTTTGAACAAATCTTAAACTCTGTTACTCTATCAGTCGTAGAACGGCAGATTATGTGCCGTTTATCATCAACAACACCAACCTCACACATCATCATATGAAAAAGATCCTCGCTGTAGCAGCCTTTGCTTTCGCATTCAGTGTCAACGGTTACGCCCAGGAAGCCGCCGCTCCGGCCGATTCCTCCGCCCCCGCTGCTCAGAAGTGCTGCAAGAAAGACAAAAAGTGCGACAAGAAATGCGACAAGGAAGGCAAGTGCGGCAAAAAATGCGACAAGCCCTGCAGCAAAGGTGAAAAGCCCTGCGACTGCTCCAAAAAGGAAGAAGCTCCCAAGGCCTAACCTCACGGAAACCATCACAATGAACGCGAACCCTTGCCGAACCCTTTCGGCAAGGATTTTCTCCACCGGGTGGGCGTAAAACCGTCCGTCCCGTTGACCATGAAATTACTTGATTTGAACCTTCAACCCATTTTATAAATTGTCATCATGAAAACGACTTCCATTCTTACCATCGGCTGTGCGGCCATCGCGCTGTCCATCACCTCCTGCACCAACTTCGGTTCCCCGAACGCCTACAACCTGAACGAAATCGGCGGCGCACAGGAAACCTATACCGGTACGGTCACCAGTGTGGAAAACGTCAAAATCCAGGCCAATAACGCCAATACCGGCACCGGCATCGGTGCAGTGCCGGCGCCATGTTCGGCGGCGGCAACGCCAAGTACGCCACGGCAGCGGGCGGCGCCATTCTGGGCGGCATCGCCGGCAACCAGATTGACAAGGCCGTGAACAACACGACCGGGGAACGCATCACCGTGCGCCTGGACCAGAAAAGGAACGGCACCCGCAACTACACGGTCGTGCAGGTCGCCAGCAGGAACAACCCGATCCAGGTCGGACAGCGCGTGCGCGTGATCATCGGCAACAACGGTTCCCGCGTGCTGGCCTACTAATTGGCCCTCCTTCACTGACCAGCTACATACCGGCATGATCTTCGGCACCTTACCCGGCGGCGCTCCAGTAGAACTGTTTGAACTGTCTTCCGACAAGCTGACGGTACGCATCAGCAACTACGGGGGGCGCATCATCTCCGTCGTCAAGGACGGCATGGACATGATCGTAGGGCCCAAGCACTTTGAAGACATGCTGAAAGACACCTGTTATTGCGGTGCGATTTGCGGCCGTGTCGCGAATCGCATCGCAAAAGGCAGGTTCTCCATTGACGGAGACTCCCATTCCGTGGCCGTCAACAACGGCCCCAACCACCTGCACGGCGGCACGAAGAATTTCGCCAACCGTCTTTGGGAAAGCCGTGTCGAGACCAACCGCGTCGTCATGTCGCTCCTGTCGGAGGACGGCGACCAGAATTACCCCGGCGAGCTGAACGTCGAAGCCGTATTCGATTTCGACGACGACAATGCCCTGGAGATCACCTACCTCGCCAAGACGGACAAGACGACGGTCGTGAACCTCACGAACCACGTCTATTTCAATCTCGCGGGCGACGGAAGCGGTTCGATCCTCGACCACGAACTGCGCCTGAACAGCTCGAAGGTGCTCGAAATGAACGACAAGCAAATTCCGACCGGGAAATTGCTCGACGCAGCGGGCACTCCGCAGGACTTCCGCCAATTCAGGCCCTTCCGCCCCGGCATCGGCTCGGAGTTCAACCATATCCGCGATTTCAAGGGGTACGACCATCCTTTTGTCATCGACGGGTGGCAGCCCAACATCCTGGGCGAGGTCGGCGAACTGCGCGAAAAAGGCTCGGGGCGCTGCGTAAAGATACTTTCGTCGCAGCCCAGCGTAATGGTCTACACCGGCAACTGGCTCGCAGGCGGATGCCCCGAAACCAAGACCGGCGGACGTTACGACGACTACGACGGCGTGGCGATCGAATGCCAGAACTACCCCGACGCCGTGAACCATCCCGATTTCCCGTCGCCGCTGCTCAGACCCGGCGAACTCTATTGCCAGAAGATCGTCTTCCGGTTCGGCACCTTTTAGGCTGCCCCGGCAAAACGAAAATCCCTGCTACATGTAGCAGGGATTTTTCGTACAAGAACCCGGCGTGAACGAGCGGACGGACACGGGAGATTCCGCTCCGTATATGCGGCCTGCAGGGTTTCTTACTCCTTTTCCGTCCTACCTTTTTCCGCCCTACTTCCCCGTCCCGGACTGGGCGGCCAACGCCCGGGCGCGCTCGAGCGCCGCATGGATGTCGGGGCAAATGTTCTCCTCGCCAAGCAGGTTGCAGATCCCGGCATTCTCCAGCGTAGCGCGCACGCCCGGGTTCACGCCCGACAGCACGAGGGTACTCCCCGCCCGCTGCGACATCCGGCACAGGGTTTCCAGATTATGGAGCCCCGTGGAGTCGATAAACGGCACGCGGCGCATACGAATGATCCGCACCCGGGGACGGTCGCCCATCTGCATCATCAACTCCTCGAAGCGAGTAGCGATGCCGAAGAAATAGGGGCCGTCGATCTCATACACCTCGATCCCGGAGGGTATGGCCAGCGGCTCTTCGTGCAGCCGGGCGTCGGAACCCGCTGAGGGGTCGATTTCATTGCGGATCACCGATATTTCGGTCGTCTCCATCACACGCCGCAGGAACAGCACGCAGGCGATAAGCAGCCCCACCTCGATGGCCACCGTCAGGTCGAAGACGACCGTCAGGAAGAAGGTAACCAGCAGGACGGCCCTGTCGGAAAGGGGCGTGCGCAGCAAAGCCCGGAAAGTCCGCCAGCCGCTCATGTTATAGGAAACGACCACAAGCACGCCCGCAAGACAGGCCATCGGGATATACTGCGCCAGCGGCATCATCAGCAACAGGATCAGCAGCAGCACCCCGGCATGGATAATGCCCGCCACGGGCGTCCGGCCGCCGTTGTTGATATTGGTCATCGTCCGGGCGATGGCACCCGTGGCCGGAATGCCGCCGAACAGCGGAGTGAGCAGGTTGGCGGCACCCTGCGCCATAAGCTCGGTATTCGAATCGTGGCGGTCGCCGGTCACACCGTCGGCGACCGTCGCCGAAAGCAGGGATTCGATAGCCCCCAGCAGCGCAATGGTCAAAGCCACGGGGAACAGGCTGCGCATCACCTCCCAATCCATCGCGGGCATGGCTGCGGCAGGCAATTCGGCACGGATCGTAAAGCGGTCGCCGATGGTATCGACGCCCTCCATGCCCGCATACGTTCGAAGCGCCCAAACCCCGGCCGTCAGCACGACGATGGCCACCAGCGACCCCGGGATACGGCGCGAGAACCTGGGTGTAAGGACAATCAGCAGGATGCTGCCCATCCCCACGGCCAGGTTCGCCCAGTTGACCGAACCGAAATGGCGAAAATAGAGCATCCACTTGCCGATGAAATCCCCCGGCACGGGTTCCCCGCCGAAATTCATCCCGAACAGGTCTGCGATCTGCGTCGTGAAAATCGTCAGGGCGATGCCGGCTGTGAACCCCACCACGACGGGATAGGGAATGAACCGGATGACGGCGCCGAGTTTGAACAGCCCCATCGCGACCAGCAGCACGCCGGCCATGAACGTCGCAACCAGCAGCCCCGTTTCGCCGTATTGCTGGACGACGCCGTAGACGATGACGATGAAGGCACCCGTAGGGCCGCCGATCTGTACCCGGCTTCCGCCCAGCAGCGAGACGACGAACCCCGCGACCACGGCCGTGATGATTCCCTTTTCGGGCGACACGCCCGAAGCGATACCGAAGGCGATAGCCAGCGGCAGGGCCACGATGCCAACGACCAGGCCGGCCATCAGGTCGGCCGAAAACGTCTGACGCGAATAGCCCCGGAACACTTCGAAGAACCGGGGACGGAACGATGCGATATGTTTCATAGACCGTTAAAAAAATTTGAAAGTGCAAAAGTAGGCAATTTTCGGCTTATATCCCCCTTTTCGGCATTTAATTATTCGGGCCTGCACGGGCCGGGACAAATAAATTTGGTATTGCCCCGGACAATCACTACCTTTGCCGTCGAATTTCTAAGGGGTGCTCGCAGTGCGCGGGCTGAGATTATACCCATTGAACCGGACACGGGTAATGCCGAGACCGGGATGCATAATCAACATTACATACCCCTTTTCAGTTCTTTAACTTTAAAAAGTTTAAACATGAAAAGGTTTTTACTACCCATTGCGGCCGCCGTCATAGGCACCGCCGCACATGCCCAGGCCGTGGAGGCCGGGCAGGAAGACTCGCTGCGCATGTATCGGTTGCAGGAGATCGAAGTCACCGCCACACGCGCCGACGCGGCCACGCCCGTGGCCTACACGGACATCGCGCGCGACGAGATCGCCCGCAACAGCTTCGGATCCGACATCCCGTCGGTACTGGCGCTGACCCCCTCGATGGTCGCCACCAACGAAACCGGCATCGGCATCGGCGCCACCTCGGTACGGCTGCGCGGCACGGACGCCACGCGCCTGAACGTGACGATCAACGGCGTTTCGATGAACAACCCCGACTCGCACTCGATGTACTGGTACGACACGCCCGACCTGATCTCGTCGGTAGGGACGGTGCAGGTGCAGCGCGGCGCAGGCATCTCGACCAACGGCACGGGTGCCTTCGGCGGCGCGGTGAACATGACCACCGAGGCACTCCCGACCGATTTCAACGGCTCGGCATCGCTCTCCTACGGATCGTACAACACCAACAAACAGGCCGTGCAGGTTTCGTCGGGCCTCATGGGCGGCCACTGGGCCGTGGATGCACGCCTGACCCATATCGGTTCGGACGGCTACATCGACCGCGGAGCCACGGATCTTAAATCCTACATGTTCCAGGGTGCCTATTACAACGGCAATACGATGCTGAAACTGGTATCGTTCGGCGGCAAGGCCAAGACCTACCTCACCTATAACGGCGTCACGAAGGAGGACATGAAGCGCTACGGACGCCGGTACCACGACAGCGGGCAGTACGTCACCTCGGACGGTCCCTTCGTACTGGCCGATGGCACGCACGTCGACTACTACGACGACCAGACGGACAACTACCTGCAAATCAACAACCAACTGATCCTCAATCACCGCATCGATGACCGCTGGGTGATGAATGCCACGGCGTTCTACACATACGGGTACGGTTATTACAAGCAGTACAAGGACGACGCATGGCTTGCGGGCTACACCAACCTGCAGAGCGACATCGAACAGGCCGACCTGATCCGCGAAAAGATCATGCGCAACCACCTGGGAGGCATCAACGCCTCGGCAGCCTATTCGGTACGCAACCTCGACCTCACGTTCGGCGGTTCGTGGAGCTATTACTCCTGTCCCCACTGGGGCACGCTGGACTGGGTGGACGGCCTGAAGAAAAGCGACATCCGGGGGCGCTGGTACGACAACGATGTCGACAAACAAGACGCCAACGTCTTCGTGCGCGCCAACTGGACAGTCGCCCGGGGGTTGCGCCTGTTCGCCGACATGCAATACCGCTATGTGCATTACCAGGCATGGGGCGTCAACGACAACTACAACTGGGACACCTCCGCGATGCAGCCTATCGACGTAGATAAGAAATACCATTTCTTCAACCCGCGCGCGGGCATCCATTACACGCTCGCCGACCGCCACAACTTCTACGCATCGTTCGCCGTCGCACAGAAGGAGCCTACGCGCAGCGACTTCACCGACCGTTATATGTTCTCCGGCGACAACTCCTATCCTTCGTCCGAGAAACTCTACGACTATGAACTTGGCTACCGGTACGACACACCGAAATTCAGCGCAGGCGTAAACCTCTACTACATGAAATACAAGGATCAGCTGGTCGCCACGGGCATGGTCAACGACGGCGACGATGCCCTGAACACGAACGTGGAGGACAGCTACCGCCGGGGCATCGAACTTTCGGCACAATGGAAAGCCACGGGCTGGTTCACGCTCAGCGGGCACGCAACGTTCAGCCAGAACAGGATCGAGGATTACATCGACGCCCTCAAGGACAGCCCTACCTTCGGGCAGAACCTGGGCGACATGACCATCTCCTACTCGCCCGACGTAATCGCCGGGGTGCTCTTCGACTTCCACTGCAAGGGCTTCGAGGCCGTATTCCACACGCAGTATGTCGGCAAGCAGTATTTCACGAACAACGAAATCGACGCCCTGTCGCTCGACAGCTATTGCACGACCAACCTCAACCTGGGCTATACGCTCCGCACGAAAGCCGCCCGCAGCGTCCGCTTCGGGCTCATGGTCTACAACCTCTTCGATTCGGAGTACTGCGGCAACGGGTACGGCTATTCCTACATGGACGACGGCAAGCGTACGGACGTCGCCCTCTACTTCCCGCAGGCCCCGCTGAACGTGCTGGCCAACGTGACGGTGAAATTCTGAGAACAGATGGACTGGAAACTCGTACTGCAAATCGCCGGGGTCGTGCTGGGGCTGCTCTACCTGTGGCTGGAATACCGGGCCGACATCCGCTTGTGGATCGTCGGGCTCATCATGCCGCTGGTGCACGGTGCACTCTACTACAAGGCGGGGCTGTATGCCGACTGCTCGATGCAGGCCTACTACGTACTGGCCGGCCTTTACGGGTGGATCGTATGGCATAACGCACCGCGCAGGAAAGCAGCGGCCGACCGGATCGGGCATACGCCCCTGCGCCAAGCTGCGGGGCTGATCGCCGTCTACGCCGCAGCGCATACGGGCATCTACTTCCTGCTCGTGGGATTCACCAACAGCACCGTGCCGTTCTGGGACGCGATGACCACGGCCGGAAGCATCGTGGCGATGTGGATGCTCTCGCGCAAGTACGTCGAGCAATGGCTCGTATGGCTGGCCGTAGACCTGGTAACGGTGGGGTTGTACCTCTACAAGGGCATCCCGCTGACGGCAGGCCTGTACGCCCTCTACTCGGCGCTGGCAGTCGCGGGCTACCTTCGCTGGAAAGCAAAAATGCGCGCATAGCAATCCGGCCTCAAAACGACGGAAGGCCGTCCCCTGCTGCGGGGACGGCCTTCGCTTTCCGAGTATCCGGGCCGCTGTGCCGGGTGCCCTATTTCACATCGGTGAGGTAGACATTACGGAACTCCAGGGTGCCGCCTTCGCTCTGGAGCGCAATGTAGCCCGTACGGTTCGTACCCGAACATTCGTTCTGCAACACGCCGTTGATATAGACGGCCATCCGGTCGCCCTGGCAAACGATCTCGGCCTCGTTCCACTCGCCTGCAGGCTTCTCGCAACCGGCATCGCCGATACGCGCCTTTATAGGGAATTTGCCGACGGGTTCGATCCCGTCGGCCCTTGCACCCCCGAGCAACACCAGGTCGCCCGCACGCCCGGCCATGAGCTGGCATTCGATCCCTTGAGGCCAGACCTTGTCGCCCTCCTGCACGCGCTGGAAAATGCCGCTGTTCGTTGCTTCGCCGATCCAGCGCCACTCGGCGTGGAGCCTGTAATCGCCGTACTGCCGCACAGTACGCATGTAGCCGAATGGCTGCCCCGCGATACGGATATTGCCGTCCCGGACGGTGAATACCTCCCCGGCAGGCACTTCGCCCAGGCTGTCGACGACGCACACCCACCCAGCAAGGTCTTTGCCATTGAAAAGTTCGGTTCGGGCATTTCCGCCGCACGAACCCAAAGCCAACGCACTAACCAGCGCTGCGAAAAGAAATCGGATATTCATAGTTTATCGAGTTATTTGATCGGACAATCTCAGGGCCGGGCAGGATCCGGCACAGCGGCTATTCGGGCAGGCCGTGTTCCCCGACATAGGCCAGTATCTCCTCGCGCAGGGACTTGGGCGTAACGTTCTGCCGCAGCACGAGCAGGTAGGAATTGCGGATCTGCGCCCGGATAAAGGCATCGGGCAGGTCGCCCGTCGTGCGGATGTCGTTCCAGTGCTTTTTGCTCGAATGCCACGCAGGCGTGACGTCGGGATACTCCTCGCGCAGGGAAACCGCCTCGTCGGGATCGCACTTCACGGCGACCCGCCCGAAATTCTCCATATCGGCATAGGCATACATCTTCCCGCCGACCTTGTAGACCAGCGTAGTTTCGTCGAAGGGCGTACATTCCTCGGTCAGGGGCAGCGACAGGCAGTAGTCGCGAAAAGCCAGGACATCCATAGCAAACTGATTTTCGGGTAAAGATATGAAATTTTTGGCACACGGATTGCGTTCCTGCCATAAGTAAAACCAAAATCAAGGAAACGATGAAAAAAATTCTCCTCTGTGTATCCCTGCTCTCGATGTTCGCGGCAGGCTTCGTAGGCTGCTCGCAAAAGCGGGAGTGGAACCACGAACAACGCAAGGCCATGCGCGAAGCGCTGCGCAGCTACCGCCAGATGGTTTACCTCGACGACCTGACCGACGCCGAGTTCGTACTCTTCACCGACCAGGTGGCCGGGGAGCTGGAAGGCACCTATCCCGTCTACGCGACCTTCGTGGAGATGCCGGGCGTAACCGACACGGTCGACATGGTGGTCGTCACGACCATCGTGGACGAACTGAACGCCGACGCACGCAACATGCGGCACATCTTCCCCTACAACTACCTCGTAGCGCAGGGCGTGCTTCCCGCAGGCCTCGACCACGACCAGCAGAAGGCTTTTTACAACTGCTTCGCCGGGAAGGTGAACGACACCTACGACACGATGTCGCAATTCTTCAACGCCATCCTGGCCGATACGACCGACATGTCGCAGCTGCGCCAGTTGCAGGGGCAGTGCGCCAACGACCTTTTCGAATGGGTGATTACCGAAGTCGACGTGATCGAGAGCGTCAACTGACGCATCGCACGACCAAACGCAGCCGGGCGGGATTTTTTCAAAAAATCCCGCCCGGTTATCTTTATCCCGCCACTCCGACCGCGTAAAACGCCGCTACACCTCCGGCACCGTGCACGAACACGACGTCTCGGGACGCCTGTCGTAAAACTCCTTGGAGACCACGATCCGGATTGCCTTGTGGAGGATTGAGAATTCGAGCGGCGTTTCGCCCAGCAGCTCCCCGTCCACCTCGACCGATATTTCGGGCGACGACTCGATGCGGATACGGCTGCCGCGCTCCTGGAGGATATGCCGGATACGGTAGATGCCGCCGTTGAACAGGTAGTGGAACCGGAACAGCAGGTGCCAGAAATGCACCGGCCGGATGAGCGACACGTCGAGCATGCCATCGTCGGCCACAGCCTCGGGAAGCTGCTGCATACCGCCGCCGTTGTACTTGCAGATACCGATGGCGATGCTTAGCAGCAGGTTGTTGTAGACCAGCCGGTCATCGACCCACACCTTCATTCCGGTGGATTTATAACGGAAGAATTGCCTGACCAGACACCATGTGTAGATCCAGCGGTTCTTGCGCCCCTTCTTCTTGAGGTGCGAGAACTTGCGCACCACATGGGCGTCGAAGCCCGCACCCGCGACGTTGGCCATGTAACGGCTCTGGCGGTAGTGCGACTCCTCGTAAGAGACCACGCCCACGTCCTGCAGGAACGAATACCCTTCGCTGATCGCCTTCACGGCGTCCTGGTAGCGGTTCGAAATACCGAACGTGCGGACCCAGTCGTTGCCCGTTCCCACGGCGATCACCGCCAGCAGCACCTCGTCGGGACGCACCTCCTGCTGGATGAACAGCCCGTTGACCACCTCGTGCAGGGTGCCGTCGCCCCCGACGACGATGATATGCCGATACCCCTCGTTGACGGCCGTCACGGTAAGTTCCGTGGCGTGGAACTTATGTTCCGTGAAGACCGGTTCGCAGAGTATCTGCGCATCGCGCAGGTAGCGCGATATCTGCGGGAAATGGTCAAGCCCGCGGCCGCCTCCGGCCACGGGATTGACGATGACGAACCATTTGACCTTTCCGGCTTCCAAAACACGCTACTTTTTGGGGATGTTGCGCAGCGTGTCGACCATGAACTCGTAGAACTTGCCGACCGATGCGATCTCCACCTTCTCGTCGGGCGAGTGCGGGTAGCAGATCGTGGGGCCGAACGAGATCATGTCCATCTTGGGGTATTTGCTGCCGATGATGCCGCACTCCAGCCCGGCGTGAATCGCCGTCACGGCGGGTTGCTTGCCGTAAAGGGCTTTGTACGAAGCGGTCATGGCCTTCAGGATCGGCGAGTCCATGTCGGGGTTCCATCCGTCGTAGCTGCCCGAAAGCTGCACCTTGGCGCCGGCCAGTGAGAACACGGCGGCAATGGCCTCGCCCAGCGCGGCCTTTTCGGTGTTGACCGAACTGCGCAGCAGGCATTGCAATTTGACCGTCTTTCCGTCGGACACCACGCGTGCGAGGTTGCTCGAAGTCTGCACCAGTCCGGGCATCGACACCGACATGCGCTGCACG
>OKSG01000638.1_pt1 | contig 11370 bp, 8 predicted proteins | sample 1606411 | NCBI WGS metagenome assembly OKSG01 (sample SAMEA3879586, study PRJEB24766) | human gut metagenome | biome: human-associated habitat; feature: feces | place: USA | collected 1985/1987
GGGAGATCCATTTGAACAGACCGCTGTAATAGTCCTGATTGTCCTTACCTGCCTTATACATGACAGGCTTCAGCACTCTCTTGATCAGCCACATGAGAGAAAGCAATACCACTGCCATCAGGATCGTCATGGTTCCGCTGGAGATAAAGCAGTAACTGATAACGAACAACGATACCACCGTATCGGACAGCAGCTGTAAAAGTGCCAGGATCAGGGCATACATATTATTAACATCCGAAGTGATGCTTCGCTGCACCACCGCAGTATCCGCATTCAGATAAAATTCATACCCGCGGCGCAGATAGTTGCGCATCATGCGCTCCGAGGTCCGGAACTGGTTCGTGTATACGAAAGATAATGTCAGCTTCTGCTGGAAATAAGTAAACAGATTCTTCACTACGAATACCAGGATCAGCAGTACCATGACAATAATCGAGAAGGTCCGGTAGCTCTGCACTCCCAGGATCTCATAGCAGGCTTCCGCCACCCGGCTGTGCTGTACTGCCTCCGGATCAATGACGATCTGCATGACCTCCACCAGCATACCCACACCGGCGGTCTGTAAAAATGCGCTGATCACCATGAGGATAATCAGCCCCACCATGGTTCTCTTCTGTTTTTTGTCCAGCAGGACATTCATTTTCTTAATTATCTGTAACATAGAGTTCTCCAGTTCTTCATTTCTCAGATCTGTTCATTCTGTCTGTGGATCAGGGGATCTTCATAGGCATCCATGAAATCCGGTCCCAGACGCACCGCTTCCTCTGCGAAGGGCAGCCCCTTCACTTCCGTCAACACTCCCACTACTTTTTTGAACCTCAGTCCCGGGAAGAAATTCAACATTTCCATAGGCACGGTAGCATCGAACTGCGGATACTCCGGGAACAGCTTCCGGTAATCCAGTTCATCTCTGGGATGCGGTTTAATAAAAATACTTCCCTCTTTTTCGTACATTTTGATAACGTCCCGGAATATCTTCTCTCTGACATCCAAAGTACACAGAGGATCCGTAAGGATCAGTATTTTATCCCCTACCTTGTTGCTTTCAGCAATCTGGTGCTCCAGCTCTTCCTTATTTTTCACAAACGCCTGAAGGATCAGCTGCTTGTCCGCCTCCGTCAGGCGGTCCACCAGCTCTTTCCTCGGCTGTTCAATGTATCTTGGGCAGGGATAATGAATTGCCGAGATATCATTTACCTCCATATCCATACAGTATTTACCGTAACCGTTCTGTACAAAGATCAGATTCAGATACCTGGATAAAAAGGCCTTGAGCTTAAAATGGCCTCTGTTGTCATACCGGGCGGCATCGAAATTCTTCAGACAGTTCAGACCGTCCTCCACTGCATGATAACGGATATGATTCTGATTCAGATAATACCCGATGGGGTCGGAATCGCAATAGACATAAATATCCTTGTATTCCTTCAGGTTCACCGGTACGTAAGGTGCCTCCAGTCTGGCATATTCCCGCGTAAACCGGATACGGTTCTTCAGATTCCCCAGGAAATTCCCGGTATCCAGGCGGTATTTTGCCAGCTCCGGGAAAAAGTCCTCTCTCTTCTCATCGAACTCCAGGACTTCCTCAAACAGGCCCGTGCTCTCCACCCGGGCCTTCAGATTTTCAAAATTGTTGGACATTTTGGACAGCACTAAAGTAGCAGTTCCCGCCTTCCTCGCAGGATCTGCCTCTGCCCGTAATTTTAACTCTTTTAAAAACGTCACATATGCATGATAGTAAGTGTGACATATATAAATTCTGTCTTTCATATACCAGTCTCTACTATTGTTACGTATATTACTTTATTGTTATAACCATTTGGACTTACTATAACACACTTTTCTCTTCCAGTAAAAAATCTTATGAAATTTTAAGAAAGTGAAGGTAACAGTTCAGCCATCACAGTTCATACACCCAGATTCCCCAATAAGAGTCGTCCGTTTCATAATAACCCACGAGCTCCAGACCCATGCGCTCGGCATCCCCGATCTCGGCACCGGAGAACAGATACTCACATCCCAGTTCCCGTAATGCATCCATATCGAACTCCAGTCCTTCATACACCAGGGTATTGCCCTTTTTCAGTTGCATATAATTACCGGTAATATTGTTGAATAGATAACACCGGTTTCCCCACAGGTCAAAGTATACCCGTACTTCCTCATTTTTCTCCAGCTCTGCTGCAATAACTTCTCGAAAGCGGTGCTTATATTCCAGAGGATAATTATTGGAATATCCATCCACCGTATAAAAACCATGCATCAGGGACGGAGCCGGACTGATCCCCAAATGTGCCACACGGTAAGTACTCTTGTCCCGGCCGATAGCATCGTCTATTTCCTGCATCAGATCCTCTGCAAACCAGCTCTCCCAGGAGATATAACCGGTGATCCCGGAACCGTTGTTGATCTGGTTCACATTCAGATACATGCCGGAATTTACCTTTAACAACTGCAATGTCGGGAGCAGACAGATGCAGATCGCTGCCAGTTTTCCAACCAACATACGCCGCCCGGTGCCCGGAACCGGCGTCCGCCACAATACAGCGGCAGACAGTGCAAATTCCAGATACCAGAGCGCCGGATACAACCAGTAAAACCGTTCGATCTGGAAATAATGTAAAAATCCTGTCATGCTGTTTTTCCGATCACTGAAGAGTGGCAAAAAGCATAAAACAGCGCGATCACGATCAGCAGCAAAAAGTTCGCCACCGCTATCCTATAAATCTTTTTATCCGTCACATCCTTTTTGCAAAAAGCACCCAGAATCAAAAACAGGATGATCGGAAGAATCAGATATTTATGCAGGGACGTGGCATGCTGCGCGCTGTTTTGAAATACACTCAGAAAAGTTTCCCAAAACGACATCGCGGAAGATACCATTTCCTCGCGGTGGCTGACATAGCTGCCGGTTCCGAACAAAATCTCACAGATCAAAGTCCGGTTCACCAATACATAGGTGGCTAAAAGCGCCGCAAATCCCATCGGAAACCACTGATTCTTTCTCTTTTTTATAAGTGCATAAACAAGTGCGATCCCCCAGAAGCCCAGCACCACATATCCGGTATATACCAGATGACTGGTCAGTCCGAATACGATCGTGATCAGTAACCCCGGGATCACCTTTTTTTGTTTCCACAGGCACAGGGCTCCGTATAGGATCAGTGGAATACCGAACTCCGACAGACCATAGACCGGATATAACGGCAGTACGCAGAAACAGCTTCCTGCGATCACCGCGAGAATACTGCTGTCCGTGATTTCTTTTACCAGTAGGTACATCCCTAAAAATGCCACCAGGAAACATGCTATATACTGCGTAAGGAATGCCACTCTTGCAGAAAGCAGGCTATACAGCGGCAGGAAAAGAACTGCCGATGGCTGCATGCCGCTGGCATTGACTCCGTTTAACATCTCAGGATATATTGTGCTGCCATCCCACAGATGTCTTGCTGGAAGCATATAGTTCATGATGCTTTCATCCAGCTGGTCGTTGATCTCAAAGACACATCCGTCTCCCAGGACAAAATAGGGCAGGAAAAATACAATTGTAACCAGAATTTCAAGCCACCACAGAGGAATCTGATCCAAAAACTCTATAAAATTATGTTTTAACTTACTTTTCATAAACTATTTTCCTATACGCCATACCAGATAAGTAATACCTGTTGACACATCGATACGATCGTCAAGAACCGCCGGACATTGCATTTGTTCAGACATCATGCGGATTGCGGGATAGTTTTCCATGTTTCCGTCTTCGTACACGATCACATAAATCGCAGCATCATCCTCAGTAAAATAATTCTTCCATTTTTCGATTGCAGACGGGCTGTTGGAAAACCAGGTACCGAAGCTCACAGCATTGCGTGGACCGTAACTCTCTGTTTCCAGAGCACTCCCCTTATAGTAATTGAACGAAAAACCATCCAAGAGGAATTTCTTTTCTGCATTTCCATTGCAATAATCCAGAACTTCCTTCATACCTTCCATATACACTTTCTGCCCCTCATTTTCCGGCTTTACATAACGGTACTGTGCTCGCCCCGCATCAGTGCCGGTAAGCAAAACAATCAGGCAGACAATTCCCCCGGCAACAGTAACCAAATGTTTTCTCTTTTCGCTTTCCTCTGTATAAAAATACCAGAAAACCGAAAACAGCAAAAGAGCTTCTCCCGTAAATAAGGGATAGCTTACCCGTGCCGGTAATCGTCCCTGATAAATCAGATACATCCACAACGCAGTCCGCACAGACAGTATTCCGAGTAACGGATACAGCATTGTAAATTGCCTTTTGAAAATCATCCATATTGTAAGAATCACCCACATTGTCACACAGGTTTTATTTATTTTCTGCATACCGTCGGAATTCATTCCCTCGAAAGAACTGCGAAAAGCCTCTCCGAGCGTAATTTTCTGCCCAGCTTTTTGCTTTTGGAATTCCACAAGTTCTTCTATGCAATCGGTACTTACCTCCCAATCCAGAATATTGTAATTGCAAAATCCATCATATACATTCTCTGTTACATCATAACGATCCAGAATATCTTTTACATCCTCATAATTCGGAGCGCCATGATAATCAAATAACTGAGCCCTTGTCTCTGAAAATTTAAGAAAATCCTTCCAGTCCTCACTGTGATATCCAATGATATTCCCAAAGCCTCCCAACAGAAAAATCGCAGCCCAGATTAAGAGAAGTCTCCCTGCTTCTTTTCCCTTTTCCAGCAGTCGTTCCCGGCTCCACCCTGTCTTTCCCAACTGTACCAATGCCAATCCCAGCCACACGATTCCGCCAAGTGGCTGTATCATCAGCATTGCTTTGTAACGTACACAAAATGCTAACAGTTCCGTTACAAAGAACAGCACATACCCTTTTTTCCTGTTTTCTTCCAGATACAAAGCAATATAACCGGAAATTGCCAGAATTACAGCTGTCGAAGTGAATTGAATCCTTCCGATCAATTCCAGACTACCCAAAAAGAGCCCGCTCAGACCAATGAGTACAGCAAGATAATCTTTCCAATTTTTACACCGTGAGAGAAAACTGCTTTCTGTCACAAACCACGCTGTTGCATGGCACAAAAGCAGGCTCCACCCATACCATGACACTCCGGAAGTAATTTTATACAATAGCGACAGAGGAAGCATTAGCAGATAATTTTCATGAATAGTATGCGGATCCTGAGTCAGGCTATGGACACCGGACAATATCTCCGCAATAATCCTGTCGTCATTGGTCTCAAAATAGACTCCCATATCCTTAATCCAAAGGAAGGAGGCAAAGAGAAGAATTGTTCCTACTGTAATTAGATTTCTAATTAAACTAATCTGTCTTTTGTTCACCATGTAATCCCCTAAAAATGTATAATAATATAATCACCCTTATCTACAATGTACCCGTCTTGCGGATATTCCGGCAGACCTAAAGCCTCCTCTTCCGCTCCGGCATACAGGCTGATATCCTCTTCTGCCACCAGCGTATGCCCGTGCATTGCGAAAAATTTCACCAGTTCGGCATCGGAATCAAAGGCATAGCGCCCCCAGTCGATGACCGACAATGCAGGTGTCTGTGCCACCCAGACACCTTTGGATCCACGATTGTATTTGTCCAGCAGATCCGGATCGATCAGATCCGTAAGACGCTTCATTTTGAAGTATGTAGTCGAACCATAGCTTACATAAGCATCCTGTATAATACTATACGGGATCTCATAGTTGCCCGTGAAAATCACCGGTTTGGAAGTATCAAAGTTCCGCTCCAGATCCAATGCGATCTGATCCACCGTTTTCACTGCCGCATCGTATTTCTGTTTATCAATGTAGAACCATTTCGTCATATCCGCGCACTGATTCCAGACAATTACCGCAAACACGAGAATCGCAATCCCACGCACGCCGCGACAGATACGACTGTTTTGAGACTTCTGTGTCTTCCGTTCCCACCATGCTGTTACCTGCCACACCGCATAGGCAAAAAGTAGCGCTCCATATCCGCAGAAAATCGGCAGAAACTGCGCAGAACGGTACAATGTTGCTTTTCCTTCAACAAATAAAAGAGAAAATGCCGCAAAATAAGCTGCCGGCAACAGTAAAAGTGCCCACAGATCCCGACCGCGGATCACTCTAAGCAATGTGACTGCCACGATCACAACCGCCGATAAGACGAAGATCCTGATCGGCAGATACGCATAGGCAAACACGCCATACAAGACAAATGTCCGCTTAAGGATCATGACCAGTTCACCGAAAGCCCCGGGATTAAACATCCACCCAAGCATCTCCGTAACGGAACGTTGTTCGGCCTCTCCCTGCAGATATTCCAGATGAAACGCCTTCGTCACAATGACGATCATCAGACTGCGCAATATGACCGCCAAAAATGCTGCCGTCGCTCCTGCGGCCAATACTACAATAACTCCGGCTTCGTGTACAGCTTCCATGCATATCCGCTCCGCCAGCAGCAAAAGCAAAAGCCCCGCCAGCCACAGTATCATAAAAGATTCATAGCAGCCGACAGCTATCCATAAAAACACCGCTGCGCATACGATTTTTCCCACTGCCAGGTCTCTGCATTTTTCACCGATTGTTGTTCCCTTTCCTGGATTTTGCATACTACACTGCCACTCACGCATAAAGCACAGGCTGATCCCGCAGCTTAGATATCCTATGGCAATTCCATTATGCAGAAAATAGGTGAACACTTCGCTGATCAGCGGACTGGACACAAAGACAGCGGCGAAAAAAGCATATCCGACCATCGGAATTTTCTCACCGAATACAGAATAAAATAACGCCGACCACACAATGGCAGCAATAACCAGTAAAACGACTGCTGCGAAATCCGTCAGAAAAGGTAAAAATTCCGCAATGGAGCAGATCTTATTCAGCAAAAACAGAACCCACCGCCCCACAATGGCAATCAGTCCTTCTTCAAAATAATATAATGACGGTGTATCATCAATGCCGATGGTTACATTTGTCACTTTATAACCGTAGGCGCATATTGCTGTGAGCAGCAAAATGCACAAATACATTCTGTTTTTCAGAAAATGGTTTAAATATTCCACCCATTTTTGACGCACTGTGCTTTCTCGATGATTTATTTTTTCCATGTTCTGCATTTTTCAATTCCTTTAACTCATAAATACGTTTTTACTTCTGTACATTCCTGTGACATTTCTTTCGGAAATAATTTCCGTTTTCGCCATTTCTTATTCCTGCACGATTCTTTCCAAGCGATACACTACAAAATCATAATACATATAATGGAATTTCACTGCCTCCTCATACCGATATTCACCCTCTACCTCATTCGGTACGCCTCCCTGAAAACAGATATACCACAGATTGTCGTACGTCTCCAGTTGACTGTAATTCGTCAATGCCTCTGTATTTACAAACGGCAGACTGTATAACTTATATCCCAGCAAATAGTAATGAAGTTCGGGATGATACACATTCAAAAAGATCGTATGGGTATACGGTCCGATAAAGGCATCGTTTTCCGTGACCTGTTCTTCGATAAAATCTTCGTATTTTTGCAGTCCGTCATCATATTCCAGCCGGATCTCCGATACATATTGCAACAAAAAACAAAGCATTGCCGGTGCAAGGATACCGCCGACCCACCATTTTTTGTTTTTTTCTTTTGCGGTATCCAGGATCTGTTAAAATCCCACTGCATACCACAGCATGACAAAGCACATTCCCGGGAAAGCATAGCGTCCCATGAAACAATTGTTAACAGTCGCAGAGATTACGCCTCCCACAATACCGGTCAGCGCAAATGCCGATGCTGTGATCGCCGGTGCCGCATTGTGATGCTGTCTCACCCAGTCTACGGCTCCGTAGCTTAATATCAGGCATATTGCCAGTCCCAGCAACACGACGATTCCAATGGGTGTCTCCACCGCTGAGAACCATTCCTTACAATAATCCATCACGGAATTCAGCGTTGCAAGTTCTGATACGGAACCATCGTCATAGCGCATCCGCAGGATAAATTGTCTGCATGTCACTGCAAGCCAGGGGGAGAACACGATCGCAACCGTAAATCCGGAGATGAAATATCCTTTCACCAGTTCCTTCTTCCGGCAGATCAGAATCGCCGCCAGAAAAAGCATATAAAATAAAAAGGTCTGGATCAACGCAAACGTATGACAGTATACCGTGCAAATGCTCGCGATACAAAATACGATCCACTTCCTGTGCGTCGCCTCTCTAAAAATATCATAGGCCGACAAGCCTGTCAGTGTCAGAAAGAACAATGCTACTGCATACATTCTCACATTCCCCGCCTGTACGCTGAATATCGGCATCAGCAGAGAAAACAGCATAAAATATACCGATATCTTCCGGTCAAATAATTTCTCCACATAATATTTTCCCAGAAGCATATAACCCAGCATAAAAAGGACAGACATCAGCTTCAATGCCCAAAAATGGGTACCGCCTCCGCATAAATGATAAAACAGTTTTAACAATACATAATAAAACGGAGAGTGATCATCCGTGGCGGTAATATAGATCAGGCGTTTCCAGGAAAGTGAGACCATGGATGCCGAATACGCTTCGTCATACCACAGATTGTTCGTAATGCAGAAAGCTCCCCAGATAAACAGTGCCACAACAGGCAGCCCGTGCCACAGTACCGTCCAAAAATCCATCCGAATAACTTTATTCTGTTTTGTCTGAATCATTTTACGTTCTGTCAATATCGTGCTCCTGTTTCATAATTCTAATCTCAATTCTCTTACACCTGTGAAATTTCTTGTGAAAAAGCATTTATGCTTTTTCCTGTATGAAATTTAGAACTTCTTCACGAAAGAGCCTATGCTCTGAGTGACTAGAAGTTCTTTTCATACTAATCTCCATTCCGCCGCCTTCAGCCGGCGGCACAAATAGTAATGAAAGTGTTTTAACTCTTTACGTTGTGCTTTAAAATAGTTTGTAAGAAGCTACACTACAAAGCACGGGAGGATAAGTTGTAACAACTTTCTTCGTTTTAGACAGCATACTAATCAGTGTAAGTTCTGCCTTTTCAAGCACAAATAAGTGGTATTATGAATCCGTACACTAAGAATTGTTTAAGCACCTTGGTTTAATTGTGTGGCAGTTCAGTCAATGGCTTCTTATCATTTGTGAAAGGAGTCCGTCTATGAAAGTTACTTATCAAACCTGTTGTGGTGTCGATGTTCATAAATCTTTTCTCGTTGCCACAATTGTAAAAACTACTGGTGGCATTGAACCCTCTTACCAAAAGAAACGCTTTTCCACCTTTAACAATTCAATTCTTGAATTCAAGCAATGGCTTCTTGACAATCACTGCCATGATGTCTGTATGGAATCCACTGGTAAATACTGGGTTCCTGTCTTTAATCTTCTGGAAGATAAAATCAATGTTGTCATTGCCAATCCTAAATGGGTAAAGGCAGTGAAAGGCAACAAAGATGATACCAAAGATTCTAAATGGATTGGGGATTTGTTCCGTCTTGGCCTTGTCAAGGGCAGCTATATTCCTTGTAAGAAAGTCCGTATTCTCAGGGAATACACTCGCTATCGCTACAAGCTTGTTTCCTGCCGTTCAAGTGAAAAGAATAGATACCAGAATGCTCTTACTGTCTGTAATGTTGCATTAGATTCTATTGTTTCCGATATCTTTGGGAAGTCATCCACGTCTATTATCGACTATCTGCTTGAACAATCGGGTACATCCATTAACCACGAAGAAATCGCATCTAAACTTCTTCGGAGCCTCAAATCCAAAGAAGATGCTGTTATAGAATCCGTCGAAGGATATCAGATGACTGATGCCCAAAAATACCGTATGCGTCTTGTCCGCGCACATATGGATTATATCACAGCCGAAATCAACGATGTTGATAAAATGATAGAAAATATGATTTCTTCTAATCCTGATTTTGAAAATGCTGTCCAGTTCCTCTGTACCATTCCGGGTGTCAAACGTGATAGTGCAATCACTATCATCTCCGAAACCGGTACGGATATGTCTCAGTTCTCAAGTTCCAAACGTTTATGTTGCTGGGCTGGTTTAACACCTGGCAGCAATGAATCTGCTGGTAAGAAGAAATCTGTTCGGATTACACGTGCCGGAGTCTACCTCAAACCTGCATTAGTACAGTGTGCTCATGCAGCCGTAAAATCTGACAAATCTCCTTACTACAAAAAGAAATATGAATCTCTTGTTAAACGTCGTGGCAAGAAAAGAGCCATTATCGCAATTGCCCGTATGATTCTTACCGCCATCTACCAGATGCTGTCTACTGGCGAGCAGTGGAATCCGAGCGACCTTTATAAAATCGATATGCCTGTAGCTCTTGTTGAAAAACAAAAGGCAAAAGCTATCAAGCAGGCTAAGAAACTGTTGCAGCGGGAGGGACTCCTTCCTCCTGATGAGCCATTAGCTTCTTAATCCAATTTTTTAACTCTATAACACTTCAAAAAGTTGCCTGCCTTAGACAGCTTATTCAAGTGCGCCAGTTTATGGCTTTCCTCTACTTTCTTTCACACTAGTATCTTTGATACAGTACCATATCCGCATCGCGCCCGAGTTCTTCATACCCCTGTGCCTGACACATTCCATCAATAATTCCGCCGCTTACTGTGGCAACATAACGGCTCTCAAGCTCCGTCAGGTGTTCCGAAACATATTGAAATTCACAGCAGCTGATGCCAAATCCCTTGGGCGTACCGTATAACAGCTGCCATTTCAGGCTCTGATTTCCTTCCTCTGTCACATCTCCCAACGTCCAGATCACCACATTTTTATAATCCGGAACCTGTTCTGTATCCACAGACACTTTTTCTGCAAAAACCTCACTCCAGTATGCAATCTGTTCCTGTCGTCCTTGCGTCACATAGGGGACCTGATAATCATACGGTTCCACTGCTTTATAGCTGTACAGGTAAAGAAAAGCCGCTCCCAAAAGCACCGCTTTTTTATAATATTTTGTCTCCAGCATGCTAACAATAAAAATTCCCGCTGCGATAAAGGTCAGAAAATGCTTGCTGCCCTCTGTCATCTTATACATCAAAAGATGTGCGAATAACATCGCGATCAGGCTCAGTGCAAAATGCACTTCTATGATCAGCTGGTTCGTTAACTTCTTTTTCTGTTCTTCCGTCAATGTGTATTTTCCGAAAACCGCCGTACGAACAGCTTCGTCTGCCGGTTCCATGACGATCTTCTCCGCACGGACAGCCCTGCGCAGTCTGTTCCGGTCACAGATACTGTTCACTGCCAGGATTCCCAGCAGGATCAGATAGCCGTCAAAAAAGGCTCCCGAAGCCAGACCGCTTTGCGCCCCGGCGATACAATGTCTGACAAATTCCAGTCCTTTCCAATGT
>OKSG01000645.1_pt1 | contig 11301 bp, 7 predicted proteins | sample 1606411 | NCBI WGS metagenome assembly OKSG01 (sample SAMEA3879586, study PRJEB24766) | human gut metagenome | biome: human-associated habitat; feature: feces | place: USA | collected 1985/1987
GGGCATGGCCCGCGCCCGCTCGCAGTTCTCGTGCAATTTCTTCGCATGCGCCGGCATCAAGGTGATCGACAACACTTATTTCAAGTCGATCGAAGAGGGCGCGAAGGCCGCACTCGAATCCAAGGCGCAGATCGTCGTGGTCTGCGCAAGCGACGACGACTATGCGGAGGCAGCCCCGAAAGTCAAGGAGCTGCTCGGCGGCAAGGCGATCCTGGTGGTTGCCGGGGCACCGGCCTGCGCACCCGAACTGGAAGCGCAGGGCATCACGAACTTTATAAACGTGAAGTCCAACGTCTTGGAAACACTTAAGTTCTACCTTAAAGAGATGGGAATCTAATCATGAGAGCTAAATTTTCAGAACTGACATACGACGCAGGCCAGCAGAAAAGTTGCTGCGCCTCGAAAGGCTGCGGACAGGTCGAGCCGTGGCTGACGGCCGAGGGTATTCCCGTCAAGGGCGCCTATACGGCCCAAGACCTCGAAGGCATGGAGCACCTGAACTATGCGGCAGGTATCGCCCCGTTCCTGCGCGGCCCCTACTCAACGATGTACGTGATGCGCCCGTGGACGATCCGCCAGTATGCGGGTTTCTCGACCGCCGAGGAGTCCAACGCATTCTACCGCCGCAACCTGGCCGCCGGGCAGAAGGGTCTGTCGGTGGCATTCGACCTTGCTACGCACCGCGGCTACGACGCCGACCACCCGCGCGTGGTGGGCGACGTGGGCAAAGCCGGCGTGTCGATCTGCTCGGTCGAGGACATGAAGGTACTGTTCAACGGCATTCCGCTCGACAAGATGTCGGTGTCGATGACCATGAACGGCGCCGTGCTGCCCATCCTGGCATTCTACATTGTGACGGGTCTGGAGCAGGGCTGCACGCTCGACCAGCTGGCCGGTACGATCCAGAACGACATCCTCAAGGAGTTCATGGTGCGTAACACCTATATTTATCCCCCCGAGTTCTCGATGCGCATCATTGCCGACATCTTCGAGTACACCTCGAAGAACATGCCCAAGTTCAACTCGATCTCGATCTCGGGGTACCACATGCAGGAGGCAGGCGCCACGGCCGACATCGAGTTGGCCTACACGCTGGCCGACGGTCTGGAGTACCTGCGCGCAGGTATCAACGCAGGCATGTCGGTGGACGCCTTCGCCCCCCGCCTGTCGTTCTTCTGGGCAATCGGCATGAACCACTTCATGGAGATCGCCAAGATGCGCGCGGCACGTATGCTGTGGGCCAAGATCGTCAAGCAGTTCGAGCCCAAGAACCCCAAGTCGCTGGCGCTGCGCACCCACTCGCAGACCTCGGGCTGGTCGCTTACGGAGCAGGATCCGTTCAACAACGTGGCACGTACCGCCATCGAGGCCATGGGCGCCGCCCTGGGACACACCCAGTCGCTGCACACCAACGCTTTGGACGAGGCCATCGCCCTGCCGACCGACTTCTCGGCACGTATCGCCCGTAATACGCAGATCTACATCCAGGAGGAAACCAATATCTGCCGCGAGGTCGACCCGTGGGCAGGCTCCTACTACGTGGAGTCGCTCACCAACGAGATCGCCCACAAGGCATGGGAGCGTATCCAGGAAGTCGAGAAACTGGGCGGTATGGCCAAGGCTATCGAGACCGGTATTCCGAAGATGCGCATCGAGGAGGCTGCGGCCCGCAAGCAGGCACGCATCGACTCCGGCGAGGAGAAGATCATCGGCATCAACGAATACCGCCTGGAGAAAGAGGCCCCGATCGACATCCTGGCCGTAGACAACACCGCCGTGCGCGAGAGCCAGATCAAGCGTCTGAAGGAGCTGCGCGCTTCGCGCGACGAGGCTGCCGTGAAGAAGGCCCTCGCAGCGATCACCGAGTGCGTGAAGACCAAGCAGGGCAACCTGCTGGAGCTGGCTGTCGAGGCCGCCAAGGTACGCGCTTCGCTGGGTGAGATTTCCGACGCCTGCGAGGTTGTCGTAGGCCGCTACAAAGCCGTCATTCGTTCAATATCAGGAGTATATTCAGCAGAAGTGAAAAACGACGAAAGATTTGCCGAAGCCAAGGCTTTGGCCGAGAAGTTCGCGAAAAAGGAAGGCCGCCAGCCGCGTGTCATGATCGCGAAACTCGGCCAGGACGGCCACGACCGCGGTGCCAAGGTAGTAGCCACGGGTTATGCCGACATCGGTTTCGACGTCGACATGGGGCCGCTGTTCCAGACCCCGGAGGAGGCCGCTAAACAGGCTGTCGAGAACGACGTGCATGTAGTGGGCGTTTCGTCGCTCGCCGCAGGCCACCTGACCCTTGTGCCGCAGATCATCGCAGAGCTCAAGAAGCTCGGCCGCGAGGACATCATCGTGATCGTTGGCGGCGTAATCCCCCATCAGGATTACGACGAATTGTACCGCGACGGCGCCGCCGCCATCTTCGGCCCCGGCACCCCGATCGCCACGGCCGCCATCAAGATTCTCGAAATCCTGCTCGCCGAATAACGGTTCGACAGAATACGGTAATCCCCGCCGAGACATCTCGGCGGGGATTTTTTCATGGATACAGATGGTCTCGGGGACAAGTTACAGGCAGGCTTCCAGAATCCTGCGCGCCATCGCCCCGTCGACATTGTGCGCCTCGCCGAACCTGCTGCCCGCAGCGTTGAAGCGGCGTTCGATTTCGGCGATCGTAGCCTCGCCGATACCCTCCTGCGAAAGATGCGTCGAAAGCCCCAGGGAACGGAAGAACTCCTCGTTGGCCGCAATCGTCCGCTCGATACGCTCCTCGTCGGAACCGCCGGTGATACCCCAGATACGCTCGCCGTATTGCAGGAGTTTGCCGCGCTTCTGCTCGCGCAGCACGCGCAACGTACCGTTGATGACAATGGCGAGCGTCGCACCGTGCGTCAGCCCGTGCAGTGCGGTCAGCTCATGCCCGATCATATGCGTCGCCCAGTCCTGCGCCACTCCCATGCGGATCATGTCGTTCAGCGCCAGGGTCGCCGCAAGCATATACTCCGACATCACGGCATAATCGTGCTGGTTCTCACGAATCCGGGGTGCGATCTCGATCACGGTATGCAGAATGCCTTCGGCCCAACGATCCATCAGGCGCGACTGCCCGGGCGTGGTCATATACTGCTCCAGCACATGCACGTAGGTGTCGGCCAGGCCGTAGGCGATCTGCTTCTGCGGCAAAGAGAACAATGCCTCGGGATCGAGGATCGAAAAGAGCGGATAGTCGCCGTTGAACGGGAATTTCTCCTTCGTTTCCTGGCACGAGATCACCGAGCCGTTGTTCATTTCCGATCCCGTCGCCGACATCGTGAGCACCGTCCCGAGGGGAACGGTTTTATCCGCCTGCCCTTTCAGGACGATCTCCCACGGGTCGCCGTCATAAAGCAGCCCCGCAGCGATCAGCTTCGTACCGTCGATGACCGACCCGCCGCCCACGGCAAGCAGGAACTCCGAGCCGTGCTCACGCCCCAATGCGATGGCCTCGCGGACGGTCTCGACCGACGGGTTGGGCTCGATGCCCCAGAATTCGACCCAGTCACGGCCTTCGAGGGCCTTGACGACTTGGTCGTAAATGCCGTTGCGGCGCACGCTGCCACCGCCGCAGGTAATCATGATCTTCTTGCCGGCAGGAATCAGCTTTGCGAGCTGAGCGATCTGCCCTTTGCCGAAAACCAGTTTCGTCGGATTGTGATAAACAAAATTATTCATAATTGTATGCGATATGTTTTGATACGACTTCTAAATATACGCAAAAATAACAAAAAGAACGCCGGAATATTCCGGCGTTCAAAACTATATCGTATTTTTTATCCGAGGCTTAGAAATATTCGCCGCGCAGATCCTGGATGTTGGCCATCTGCTGGATGGCCTGCACCGAGAATTGCTGCGCCATGCTCTCGGCCATGGCCTGCGCACGCACCCTCTCGCCCTCGGCAGTCTGCTTGTCCGAAGTCTGGATGTCATCCACCTGGAAAACATAAACCCCCGACATGCCCTTCACCGGAGCCGACAGGACGCCTTTCTCGGTCGTCGAAGCGATGGCGCCTACCAGACGGGGCTCGACACCCGGGCCGTTCACGTAGAAGGCACCGAAAGTCACGCCGTCGAAATCGGCGACCTCGGAACCGAGGCTGGCAGCCTGCTCGTCGAGCGTCGTACCGGCGATCTGCTTGGTGATGTAATCGTATTTCTTGTCCCGGAGAACCTGGGCGCGAACCTGCGCAGCCACCTTGTCGATCGGGGTATACTCGTTGTCATCGATCTCGGTCAGCGTAGCGACCACATAGTCGTTTCCGACGGTGAAGATTTCCGAAAGATCGCCCGTCTCGGCACCGTAAGCCCAGCGGGCAACCTCACGCGAATCCTCCAGGCCGCGGATCGTACGCTCGCCCTGCGCCAGCGAGGCGACACGAGGAGTAACGGCCGCTTCCGAAGCGGCGTTGTTGAACGCCTCGACCGAGCCCTTGGCATTCACCGAGAAAGTGCCGGCCAGGTTGTGGGCATTGCGGCGCGTCGCAGCCGAAGCCTCGACGGGATAGGTGATCGTCGCCACCTGCATGTGCTTCGAAGGTTTGTCGGCACGGTACACCTGCATCAGCTGGATGGCATCGCCCGAAGCGACCTTCACCACGTCCCCCCGCTTGGCATTGGCCAGCGCGGCAACGAATTCGCCCGTGAAAGCCGAGAAGGGCACCACACCCACTTCGCCGCCGTTGGCTGCCGTAGCTTCGTATACCGAATACTGCGAGGCGAGCTGTGCGAAATCGGCACCGCCCTTGATTACCGTCAGCAGGCTGTCGGCCAGCGCCTCCTGCGTATAGGGCAGCACGATATGGCGGATTCCCAGCGTATCGGGCACCATTTTCGAATCCAGCACACGGGCCATCGTCCACTGGTTGTTCTTCAGCACGGGGCCGTAAGTCTCACCCGCCAGCAGTGCCTTGGCCTCGTCCTCCGAAAGCTGAGCCGCCGAAACATAGGAATCGGCGATCTTGCCGTTGCGGTTGGCACGTACGAACGACTTCAGCTCCTCCGTAGCGGCGAACTGTGCGCCCACCTCGGCAACGCTCTTTTCGAGAGCGAGCATATCGTCGTCCGTGGGGGTAACCTCGAACACGACATACGACAGCGTACGCGAGGGAGTCTGCTTGAACATATCCTTATGGCTGTTGTAGTATGCCTTGATGTCGCCGGACTTCACCTGGATCAGCGAATCGGGGACAGCCGAATATTTCTTGCCGGCCCATTTCCCGGAATAGGTATTGTTGGCCGCATTCACACCGTTCGCGACTTCGAGTGCATTGACATATACACCGCCCTTGATCAGGCCGAGGTACTTGGCGATCTCACGCTCCATGCGGGCCTGCTCGTTGAGCTGCGCCCACGCCTGCTGTGCCTGCGCATTCGTTTCGGCCTGCGCGAGGAACTGTCCGACGGCAGCCACGTTGTACTCACCCGTGCGGGGATCGGCGAAGGCGTTGTAGAACGCCTGCGACGGATGCTGGCCGCTGACCATCGACAGACGCTCGGGCTCCGTAACGCGCAGCCCCATCTTGTCGAAACCGGGTTCCAGCACATACTTGCCGATCAGGGCCTGCCATGCAGCATTGGCGAGCATGGCGGACTGCTGTTCGTCGCTTTCCTGGGCGCCGCTCTGCGCCTTGATCTGCTCGTACTGGTTGTAGTACTCCGAATAGTTGATTTTTTTACCGTTGATGACACCGACCCGGGGGTCGTTACCCGAGAAGCCCATTTCGGTCTTCAGGGAGAGAATGAAAGCCAAGAGGGCGCCTGCGATGACAATCGACAGCACGATGCCGAACTTGGTGCGAAGAGTGTTTAAACTTGCCATATAAATCGTTAATTATTCGTTTGTTTCGAATTAGCAGTCAAAGGTAGTAAAATTTATTCGGAAAAGGCCTTTATTATAATATAAAAATTCCTACAATTTCTTGACCCTCGCCAGCTCGATACGCGAACGCGTCGTACGCAGTATGCGCAACTGCAGGCCGCCGATGAAAACCGTTTCCCCAGCGGTCGGGATCCCGTCGTAATTGAAGATGATGAAGCCCGCCAGCGTATCGTATTCCTTGCTTTCTTCGATCCCCAGCCCGTATTTTTCATTGAGGTATTTCACCTCCAGCCGGCAGGAGAGGACATACTCGTCCTGGCCGACCTGCTTTTCGGTAAGATCGGGTATGTCGTGTTCGTCCTCGATCTCGCCGAAAATCTGTTCGAGCACGTCCTCGAGCGAAATGACGCCCGCCGTCCCGCCGAACTCGTCGATCACCACGGCGATGTTGCTGCGGTGCTTGATGAAATTCTGCAACATCAGCTGCAGCGGCATGGTCTCGGGCACGAAATTGACCTGCATCATCACGTCGGCGATATTGGCCGGACGCGTGAACAGGCTCTTCGAATTGACATAACCGACGATGTTGTCGATGCTCTTGCGCCAGACGAAAATACGCGAATATTTCGAATCGACGAACCGCGCCGTGAGCTGCCCGATCGACGTGTCGTCGATATCCACCGCCTCGACATCCACACGCGGCACCATGCAGTCGCGAACCCGCAAGTCGGCGAAATCCAGCGCATTCTGGAAAAGTTTGAACTCGTTGTCCGGCTCGGGACGCGGTTCCGACGTATTGGTATCGAGCAGTGCCGCGAGATCGTCGCGGCCGAAGCTGTGCGACACGGCCCGCTCCTCGACACGGCGCCCCGCCAGGCGCAGGATACCATGCGATATGAGCGTCGTGAGGCGGGCGATCGGATAGAGCAGCAGGTAAAAGAAATAGATCACCGGCGCCAGGGCGCGGTAATAGAAGTTGGGGTTGTTGCGGAAGATCGACTTGGGAAGGAACTCCGCAGCAAAGATGATGATGACGGTCGACACGGCCGTTTCGATGGCGACCGAACCGTTACGGGCGATGCTTTCCCACCCCAGCGCATAGAAGATGCCGCGCAGCAGCAACGACATGTAAAGCGAATAGATGACCAGGGCAATGTTGTTGCCCACCAGTATCGTGGTGATATACTGCCCGGGGTGGCGGGAAAAAATCTCCGCGATATGGTCGAACATGCGGCTCTGTTTGCGGTCGATCTCCAGTTTCAGGCGGTTCTTGCTCGTGAAAGCGATCTCCATGCCCGAAAAGAATGCCGACAATAACAGCATTAAGACAATCAGTATGACCGAAGTAAGCATCGTCCTGTTTATTTTGGGTTACTCCCCCGCTTCGTCCGCATGTACGGCACGCCGCAGCGGCTGTATCTCACCGATCGGTTCGGCCGGGCGGAGCTCCTCCTCCCCGTCGGGGCGGACAGCTGGTGCAGCCAAAGGCGGCTCCTCGGAAAGCGGTGCCGCGGGCCGCGCCGCAACCGGAGCGGCAGGCCGGTCTGTCGCAGGGTGGTCTGTCGCAGGGCGGGGCGAATCCGAAGTCCGGCCGGCAGGTTCGGCCACCGCCGTAGAGTCCGATTCGTTAGGTTTGACCTCGACCTCCATGCGCCCCTTCATACGGCGGAAGCGCCAGTCCTTAAACTCCTCGTCCGACTCGAAACCTTCGCCGATGAACACGTCGCGGCCGTCGTTCTGCACGATTTTCGAATCGACGTTCGAATAGATTTTCTTGGTTCGCGCGTTCCAGAACAACTGTTGCGTATAGAGTTTCTTGCCGTCCGATTTCTCTACCACGACATTTCCCCGCGCCTCCCACAGGTCGCGGGTCTCGTAATGGATCGCATAGTTGGCCGTCAGCACGGCATCGACCGACGAGAGCGAATCGTTCTTATAGGTCGTCATCTCCACACCCTTGGGGAACTCGCGGTAAGGCTCGCGCGCCAGCGAATAACCTTCGAGCAGCGGGGTTTTGAAATGATACGAACGGCGGCCGTTCTGCGACATGACAACCGACAGGTTTTCGCTGTATTCGGTCATCATCATCTCTATCCGGGACTCCGATTCGGGTTCTTCTTCACGCTCGCAAGAGAATAGCAAGATAGCACTCCCCACAACGGAGAGTGCTACCATCACGTATCTTGCGATAAATCTGTCCATCAATTAGCGGGGACGCACAGTAGTCGACACACCGGCAGCCGTACCGCAGTTGACGGTATAGCGTGCGCCTTCCTGCAACTCGTTGAAGAAGCACTCCTCCGAAGTCGGGAAACGGCTGCGGAATGCGTTCATCGAGGTTTTGGCAGGTTCGCGGTATTCCGAATCGCTCGGCAGCAGCTCGACGGCCTTGGCCATCGTGTCGTAAGCTGCCCAGAAGGTAGCCGGCCCGGCGAAACCTTCACAATGAGCTGCCGAAATGCCGTAGCACTGAGCCAGTACGAAATACGGCACACCGTCCTCGGGGTTCAGATCGCGGGCCTGACGGGCAGCCGATGCGGCGCCCTGGATGTCGTTGGAAACCAAACCTACCAGCGCCATGCGCACCAGCAGCAGCTGACGCTCAGCGGGATCCGTCTCGACGGCAAGCGCCTCGTTGAGGTATTTCATGGCCTTGGTATAGTCGCCCTTGCTCTGGAACGCCTGCGCAAGGAACATCGCGGTTTCCGACGAAGGTTTCACCGTATAGTATTTCTCGGCAATCGAGAAATAGAAATCGCCGTCGCACTTGGCACGCGACATCAGGGCTACGGCCTGCGCCAGCAACGCCTCATCGTCGGGAGCAGCCTCCAGCTTGCCGCGGAACAGTTTTTCGAGGTTATCGCAGCTGGCCGCGCCGCTCAGGCCGAAAGCCGCGTCGAACTGCGACTTGTAATCGCCGGCCTCGGGGTTCTTCTCGAAGAACGGGGTCAGGCGGTCGTACTCGGCGATGATCTCATCGGGCATCACCTCGTCAGTATTCTTGTAATCCTCGCAGAGGTTCGAGAAATAAGCCACCACGGTCTCGGGGTCGGTGCTGTCACCGCCCTGCGCGATTGCCGCGCGGAATGCCTCGCGGATGCCCTTGCGGTCGTTGGGTTTGTAGCGCAGGAACTCGCGCGCCTTCTGGTCGAGGATAAAGGCCGTCTTGCCGGGCTTGACGTTATCGCCGAAATACTGGGCACGCATATCGTACATCAGCATCAGCGAGTCGATGAACATGTTCTTCTCCGCCACGCTCTTGGCACGGTTGATCTTGTTCTTATACACGACGGCACCGCGCTGGTAGATCGACTCCGCAGCATCGGGTATCTTGTCGATAAGCCCCTTGAGGTAGTGTGCAGCGGCATCGTAGTCACGGTTGTCGCACGATTCTTTCAGGAAATTACTGTTCAGAATGTTCTGTTCACGCTCTTCGGGAGTAGCGCCCCATTTCGCATATTGCGGGGCACTGAAATCCTGAGCCAAAGCCGCCGAAGCCAAAAACACCAAAGCGGCAGAAAGCAGAAATTTTACGTTTTTCATCGGTCAGAGATTAATTTTTGTATTTCTTATACTTATAATTGTTTTCGTCAGTTAAACTACCTCCGTGTCGGGGTCGCAAGTTACTACTAATTCCTCGGACGTGCAATTTTCCGGCTCAAAAACTAATCGTATTTCGGCCTGCGGAACCAGTATTCCCCGTTCTCGGCACCCGCAAAGAGCGAGAATCCGACCGAGAATTTGAAATACTGCTGCCGCACCAGTCCCAGACGCTCGGAAAGGTTATAGCCGCGACGTCCGTATTCCACGCCCACGTCGATGGTCGAACTGCCGAGGAACTTCACAGGCACCCCTACACCCAACGTAACGGCGTATTCTCCGATTTTATTGCCGTCGTAGGTCTGGTTGTAGGTTCCGTAACGGAAACCCGCCCGGTAGGCCCAGCGTTTCATGAACCTGCGCACGTCGTAATAGTTCGGCGTATACTCCACGCCCACTTTCACCATGCTCGTATTGGTATAGGCCACTTCGTATGCAGATTTGTCCGGGCCGCTGACCCCGGTCATTTCGGTCGCCTTATTGCCGCCGGTCCAGTTCTGATAGACGTAGTCAAGCCCAAGCGTCCATTTCGAGGTCATATAATAAGCCCCCACCGAAAGCTGACGCGGCAAAGCAAGCGCCAGGTGGGTCGTATCGCCCTTCACGGTGGAGTTGTACAGGTCGCCGATATAAATGCGCGAGGTCACATCGGGATTCAGGTTGCCGCCGAAATCGTACGTAGCACCGAACGTCAGCATGCGTTTCTGGTTCATGATAGCCTTCCAGAGGACACCGACCTGTCCTTTGATGCTCGAAATGCTGTAATTGTCGCTGCCGACCGTCGACGAGAAGGTTCCGTCGCCCGTGATCGGCGTCGGGGTCATCACGAAGCTGCGGTCGATGTCGCCCCAGTAATACTGCGCCGCGACACCCAACGAGAAATTCTTGAAAATCTCCCAGCCCAGGCCGACCTTGACCTCCGTCACGTCGCCTTCGCCCTGATAGACGTACTGCACGCGTCCCACATTGCCCCAAACCGGATCGTTCGGGTCGAAATCCTGCGTATACTTGGTACGGTAGCCCACCGAACTGTACGGCGTGAGGCTGAACCCGAGGCCGAGTTTCTTGGCGACCGGCATCTGGAACGCGATATCGTGGAAATTGAACGTATTATAGGCCGTGTTTTTGGACACATTGTCCACCTTCTGCGAATTGTAGTAATTCTGTCCCTCGAGGCCGAAACTGAAGAGGAAACTCTTTTGCGGGATGGTGCTGTACGCTGCAGGGTTGAGCAGATTGATTTTGCCCGGAGTGCCCATGGCCACCCCGACGCCGCCCATCGAGCGCATCTGCGTCGTACCGGGCGTATTGATCTCGCCGATGCCGTACATCGTATAGGGAGAGAATGCGTTAATACTGCTTGTCTGGGCCGATACGGCATAAGGAAGCATCACGGCTGCCGCGACAACCAGCTTAATCAAGGTGTTCTTCACTTGCATTGTGCTCTAAAATTCTATTCAATCCGCAAAAGACCAGATTACAATTTGCAAATATCGTATTTTTAATTCGTTTAACAAAGAATTTTGCATCCCCACCGGTAAAAATTACGCGCAAGCCGTCGATTTTCTCCCGCATGCGGGTGACGTAACCTTCTATTTCGAAGGCGATCCCGTTCATCACGCCCAGTTCGATGGCCTCTTCGGTCGTAAGCCCCGAGAGCCCTTCGCCCCCGGTCGCGGCACACAGCGGCAGCTTGGCCGTATAGTCATGCAGCGCCCTGAAACGCATCGTCACGCCCGGGGAGATGCAGCCGCCCCGGAACGTATTGTCGGCCGTCACCAGGTCTATGGTCACCGCCGTACCGAAATCGACGATCAGCACGTTCTCACCCGGATAGAGCACCGTCGATTTCGGTA
>OKSG01000649.1_pt1 | contig 11235 bp, 7 predicted proteins | sample 1606411 | NCBI WGS metagenome assembly OKSG01 (sample SAMEA3879586, study PRJEB24766) | human gut metagenome | biome: human-associated habitat; feature: feces | place: USA | collected 1985/1987
CCCATCGCCGCCGTAGCCTGGCTGGTAAGCCTCATAGTAGGACTTGTACTTGTTGATGGCATCGCTCTCTTCAAGTGTTTCGTAAAGCGCTCCTGCCCATTGCCGTGCCTCACTGTCAAAGCCCAGCTCGTCCATGAGTTTTTCCGGGTCAAGGTGCTTGACCTCTATTCGCAGGGTCGTTACGACGCCATCATCGCCGCTATCCATAAAGCTGAGTGAAGGCGTATAGGATAAGCTCGATTTGCAGAAGTCGCGGATAAGATCAGCGCTCATAGTATTGAGGTCCTGTTGATGCGCGGCAGAGTTGATCGCAATGACCCAAAGAAGGTCATCATCTGTCATAGCACTGGACACTACAATATGATCAATCGTCATTCCGTTTTTCTCGTACTCTGCGGCAATGCCTGTCACGACGGAGTCAATCTGCGCTCCCTCAAAATTGCCAAGTGTCATGTACACACCGCCAAGTGTCATGGCTTGCTGCGTCATCTGTATGACGGTATCAGTGCCCGAGGAATTGTAACCGAAAAAAATATTGGGAAGTGCCGTAAAAATCACCATAGGCACCGCAATGAAGACGACAAGTACAGCAATCAGGACTTTTAAGAGAAGTGGAAACGCTTCTCTGGCCGTGGCAGCTGCGGCTCCATGCACACCGGATGCCGCAGCCGCCTGCATAATACGTTTGGCAGCCCTCGCAGCATGGGCAAAATCTACCGCTGTTTGAAGCCCTGAGCGGGATTTATCATTTTCGTTCATGCTTTTCCCTCCGCTGTTTTCTACTTGAGGATATCTCTTTGCTATTTTTTACGCTGCCCTTAATAAGGGTGGACGGCATTGAGACGCTCTTTGATGCCGCGGCGCGATTTCCTGTTGTTGGCCGCGTCAGCGTCCCTTGAGAGACATCCGCTCTATTTCCTGCGGGGTCGGGGCGCTGAGCGGAAAACATTCCTTTTGCCGAAGGCTCATTTCGGATCCCAATCGGTCGCGTTTCCTGCTGGGCAGGGCTGTTATTGGACTTCCGTGTTTGATTAGGAGGAACATTACTGCCCTGTGGGATGTTCCTGTCAGGCCGTGAACCGGCGATATATCCTTGAGTGGATGAGGATGGATGTGCTGCTCGTCCACTTGAACTGCGTGCCGATTCAACGACGGAGGATGGTGCATGCTGTGTGGGCGATGTTCCTGCGTGGCCGGAGCGAATTGCTTCCGGTTTCTGCTCGCCGACACCTCGACAAGATGGACGCTGCGTGTAACGTGTTCCCATCCCGAAAGGCTGTGACGAGTGCTGGCCGCTGACCGCGGGCGAGGATGAGATTCCTGCGCCGCCGGGCGACGGTCTCTGCGCCGCGGCCGGAACTGCGTGATCAATGGACTGTGCCGCTGCATTTTCCGTCTGTTCAGGCCGTTGTGCAGAGCGGTCATTCACCTTGCTCCGCACACCCTGCATATTTGCCTGAGTCATACGCGTAGACATGGGCGCAGGTGATCTTCCTGCCATCTCGTGCTGTGAGGCGTTTCCTGATAAGGAGTGCTGAGCAGAATTAGCTGTTCGGATAGAAGCCGTCACATTGCTCTGCTCTCTTACCGTCGAAGTAGTCTTGTTACCCGATGTATCATACCCAGCGGCGGGTGTTTGCGCACTGGACGGAGAAACGCGATCTACAGAGGTCACATAAGCAGGCGCTCTCCGCATCCCAGATGGCACAGAGCTCTTTCTTGCTTCCGCTCCTCTAAATGCTGTCTGCCGAATCGAAGAAGTATTCTGCATCGACGAATTCGAGAAATGTTCCTGCGTGGCCGTCTGTGCTCCACCTGATTGAACGCTTTCACGCTGAGAAACAAAGCCTTGTCCATCCGCCCCCTGCGAAGTATTCTGCTGCTGTGTGGCTTGATAAGCCTGATAACTTGCAGTATGACCGGCAGCATTGTGCGCTCCGGATGGGCCGCCGCCTATGCGCGGCCCTCCTGTGGTCGAGCCGGACGCAGCTCCTCTGTTACCTTTTCCGGTGGATTTACCGATGGTCTTGGTAATATGAGATGTAGCGGAACGCATGACCATATAGGTCAACGTGCCGGGGAAGCCCCGACCGAGAGAGTCACCGGTGATGGCTGGGTTCAGCCCGATACGGGTAATGATAGCATCCGCTTTCCTGGCAACCTTTACAATCGTCAAAACCAGAACGATCCACGGGATTATATCGAGGCCGCTTGGTACATTAGACAAGACGGAAAGCAGCATCTTAAAAAAGATTACATTCGTCACCATCAGCGTACACATACTCCCGAACATCCGGCACCAGCCCCCGAATATCTCTGACGTACTTTTGCTGCCTCCCATTGCAAATGCCAGCGGTGCGGTCATCGTAAGCACAGCAAGGATCACATATCTCTCCGCGATCTCCAGCAAAAGCCTAAATACCTTAAACATGATAATCAGGCCAAAGATGATCACCAGCAGCCAAGCTGCGTTGAGAGAACCGAATGCCCCCTCGTCCACAAGCGTCACGTCGATGGCATCGGGTATCTCTAAAAGCTCTATGATTCTTGCGGTAAGGCTTAGTCCCACTTCGCAGATCTGCGGACTCGCCATCAGCAGGAAGGCAAACACAAAGGTTCTGGTAAATAACAATTTCGGGTCTTCCCCTTCAAAGCCGAGGCCGACTGCCATACTTTTGAGGGCTTGAAAAACAAGATTGCCTATCAGGAGCGCCCAGCCAACGGCCAGAAGCACCTGTGCGATGCTGACCATCACGGGGACATGGCTTTTCATGTACGCATAATCCATGCTCATAATACTCAGCAGCGATGATGAAAAATATTCCCAGCATTCCAGCGTAAGCCCATAAGCCCACTCCATGAATCCCTGGAAAATCAGCTCAAGCAATGTGGACACCTCCTTTTGCCGGAGCTATCTCTACTTTTACGGGGTCAGTGTCGCAAGGCCGTTGAACAGCGGCGCAACATATGCAATGAATGCACCGATGCCGTTAATGATTGCCCATGCGATCCAGATACGTTTGAGCCAGTCCCACGCCTGATCAACTTTGTGCTGGTTATTGGAAAGCTTTGCGCCGATCACCGCCACGGCGGACATCAGCCCAGCCAGAACTGTGCTGACGCCAACGATCTTTCCGTAAACATCTACGATGATCTTGTTAGCTACTGTCCACATATCATCCACGGCAAAGGCGCTGACGATCATCATGGGCATAGTCAACGTGAGGGTCATACAAGTTAAATAGAAATGGTAAATTCTTTTCATAAGGTTCTCCTTGGAACTAAGACGATAAACTGGGTTTCCAGTCATTTTCCTCGAGCATCTTGAAGTAATAATAGGTCTCAGGCGCAGCATCTTGCAGCATTGCCATCTTTTTGCCATCACCGCGATTTTTGATCCAGTACACAAAGCAATCCGCAAAATATTCCTGCGCGTCGGTAAGCGCATATGTACGGAGGAGCGATGCTGCCGATGCAGACTCTCTTTGATAAAAGCCCTTCGTCCGGGAAGGAAAGCCCATCATTCCATCGAGGAAGTGTCCAAATTCGTGAATAGTGGATTTCGCTGAGGATACGATGATTTTACGGCCTTCATAGACGGTCGCCCCGGTGCAGCCAAGATCATATTTTTTGCTCAGCTTTGCAAGGTAATCGAAATCGATAACATACCGCCAGTCCTTTTCGGCAAATGACTGCATCATTGATTCGGGAATTTTTTGAATCTCCAACAAGTAGTTGTTCAAAGCGACGCCTGCTTTGTTGTCCAGAGGTATGTTATCTAACATAGGCGGCGGCACAACAGCAAACGTCTTGGTCAGCAGCGCATAAAGGAGCTCCGCAGCCTCTCCTCGTGTGATGATTTCTGTCCCGTCGCAGGCATCTTCGCACAGGCCAAAATCCGCAGCAGCGCGAAGAACTTCGCTCTGTTGGGACAGCTTGCCCTCGTTCGGGTAGAGCTGTAAACTGTAAAGGTCAACACCAATGGCGGCAAAGCCGCTTTTGTAGATGGCATAGCGGCAAAGGTCAGAATCCGGTGCCGTAATAGCTGTCATCTCCAGCCATCCATCTGAGTAGCCCTGCCGAATGCAGTCATCATCATAATTAAGCGGGTCAGCGTCGCCCAATGCGCGGCAGAGCATCGTTGCCCACTGGCGCACGGTAACAGGTGCATCCGGTACGTATCGACCATTTCCTTCACCGCAAACGATGCCGCGTTCGGCGAGATAGAATATGCTTTCATGGAACGGTGAATCATTCGGGACATCAGAAAAGGTGTCGAAAGCGGCACGCGAAAAAGTGGACAGTGATATACTGATAAGCACCATCATGAGCACAGTAATAAATCCCTTGTTTGGTTTCATTGGTCATCTCCTCATGCTCTAAGAAAGAGTAATGTCTCTCTGCCATTTTTGCCGTCTGCATCTTTTCTTGAAATCACGACCGCTGTCTGCTATAATCGACACCATGTGAGGTGAGAATTTTGGTTTTTACGAGCGAAGAGATCGCAATGATTGACGGCATAATCGAGACTCTTTTCTCCGGAGCAAATGTCTCCGCAGACGTTCGCGACGCATATCTGCTGGTACATCGTCACCTTACAGAAGATGCCTTAGAGGTAAAAGACTTCAAGCGCATCGCGAATGCCATGGAATTTGCAATGAAGAATCAGTTCTGTGATTCCTGTAGCAGAGAGAGTCAGCGTGTTTTGACAAGCGTCCTTATCAAGGCAACCACCGCCTCTTGAACCGCTTGTATCATTGATTAGTTAGGGCAGCGATAGAAAAACTATCGCTGCCCTTTATCGTTTTTAGTAGCCGGTTTTAGGAAGAAGGGGCTTCCTGACGGGAGTGAGATTGCGTACAATGGTAATCCAACTTGCATTAGCGGACTGCCAGGTCTCTCCAAATTTTCCACCGGCATCAGCTCGGTTTGTCACATAGTATTTATTTGCTGTTCTCGGGTTAACAGATACCATGAGAGTCGGCTTTGTCACACTCTGAAAACCAGAGGGGACAGTTCCAAAGTCGAAGTAAATATCTGTCACGACTTCGCCGGCCATAAGCTGCAAACCGCTTAGGCCAAAGGAGTAATTATTGGTGCTGAGAAGATTGCTGGCCAACACGCGATAATCGTTGTAGTTGGTCTTATAAAGGATTCGGTAAGTGAGCCGTGTATTATAGGTTCCGGTAGTCAAAGCAGACACGGTCGTTACATCATAAGGGATCTTGTCATGGAAATAGAAATTCTGCAAATCCACATTAGAGGTGTTGGCGATTGTGAAGCGGTAAGACATTTTACTGCCCGCCAGTACTTCTTTGATTCCGGTCTTCGTCAGTGTAACTCCCAGCTCAGCAGGCTTATTATAAGCCGCCAGCTTAATGATCTGTCCCGCGTATTCGAGCGTTACATCAAAGGTTTCGGCAGACACCTGATAGTACGCTGGCGCAGATACCTCTCGGATGAGATAACGGCCTAATGGGAGCGGTTTGGAAGCCGCAATGCCTCTCGCATCGGTGGTAATATAATCTACTACCTTGCCGCTGCGCTCGCGGACAATTTCAAAGGTTGCCCCTTTAAGCGTAACGCCACCAGCCTGACCGGTAATAGCATTGGACTCAGCAGCATACTTGGTAATCTGAATTTGACCAGTAACAGCGCTATTCTCCCATTCGATTTGTGTGCACTTGCCAGCTTCCACATAAACAGTTTTATACTGTTCATCGCGAATATAGCCATCGGCAGCTTCCAACTCACGGATATAGTATTTGCCGGGAGTGAGTTCATCGCGGACATAGGCGTAGCCGTCCTGGTCCGTTTCTACTTCCATGATTGGGTTCTTACCAGAATCGTAAATGACAAACTTAACGCCATAGATGCCCTTTCCAGTGTTTGCATCAACCTTATGGATCATGATGGAACACATGCGTTGATTGGTGATCTCTACCGTTGTGGTCTCGCCATCCTTAACGCAGGCATTGACGGGGGTGGTGTCGAGCGCATAACCGTTTGCCGCTTTGCGTTCAACAATGGTGTACCATCCACTTTCCGCGTTCGGAATACTGATGACGCCATCTCGGTCGGTGGTGTAGGTGCCAATGATCTCACCATTCATCTTGCGGATCTCGAACTTGACATTCCCAATTCGCTCACCAGTGTCTTCGTCGGACTTGATGATCTGCAATCCACCGGAAGGGGCATTGTAGAAGGTCAAGGTTTGGAGGTCGTTGGGGTTGATGACAACAGTCTGACTGCGAGTGTTCTCATCGATGATGTAGCCGGAGAGCGTCTTGGTTTCTGTAACAACAAAAGTTCCGATCAGCCCGGAGATCAATACCTCTCCATTCTTATCGGTTCTGTAGATGCCGTTGGAGCTGATCTGACCGTTCTTGTCAGGAACAAAGCTGCCGTCAGCATAGGTTACTTTGAATTCGACACCCTCTAGCGGCTTATGCGTGATACTATCCAGCTTCACGATCCGAAGTCCGCCCAGCGGCTGGTTTCTGAACTCTACCGTGACAATATCATTAGACTTGACCTTGACGGTCTGAGGTGTGTCATCCAGCAGGTAGCCATCTCTTGCGTGCGATTCCTTGATGATAAGCGTCGTACCGGGGGCAACATCTGTAATCGTGAAAGTTCCGGTGCTGTCTGTTACGAACTTGCCGTTGGCGTTGCCGATGAGATTGCCGTCGGAATCCGTGACAAGGAACTCCACGTCAGAGATGGGCGCGTTCGTCACAGCGTCCACCTTTTTCACAAGCACGCCGCCCTTGGGCTGGTTGCGGAACTCCAGCGTCATGACGGCATTGCGCTTGATCTTGATGCTCTGCGGGGTGTCGTCCAGAATGTAGCCGTCTTTTGCCCGCACCTCACGGGCGATGACTGTCATGCCGGGGGTCAGGCCGTCAATGCGGATGGTGCCCGCGCTATCGGTCACATACTTTCCGTTGGCGTTGCCGATCACGCTGCCATCCGAATCGGTGATGAAGAACTCCACATCGGAAATGGGGGCGCCGGTCACGGCGTCCTTTTTTACGATCAGGAGGGAACCCATCTTATCGTTGCCAAAGGTCACGGTAATGACGTCCTGATCCTTGCCGGAGAGATAGACCGTTTCCGTGGCGTCGGTGATCACATACCCGTCCGGCGCGGAGATCTCCTCGCAGACGTAAGTGCCTGCCTTGAGGCCGGTTGCAACGATGGTGCCATTGCTGGATGTTTTGTACTCGCCAACCACAGTGCCGCCTGTACCGGAGGTGCCGCCGAGGTAGCGGATGCGGAACCATGCGCCTTCCAGCGGCTGACCGCTCTCGCTGTCCACCTTGCGGATGATGATGGCGGAAAGAGGCGTGTTCTCAAAGGTCAGCACCTTGCTCTCGCCACCGGAGATGAAGCATTCCTGCGTGGCAGGCTCCTTGATGGTGTACCCGGACGCCGGTTCCAATTCCGTTACTTTGTACCAGCCATCCTTGATCTCAGGAAGAATGATCTTGCCGCTCTCATCGGTGTAATGAACGCCGAGATCGTTCAGCTCTCCGGTATCAGTATGGTTGCTGGCATACCAGATCTGGAACTTGGCACCCTTGACGGGATCACCGGTGACGCTGTCCACCTTGCGGATCTCCAAGCTGGGCTTGAGGGCGTTGAAGAAGGTGACGGTAGAGGTTTCGCCGGGCTTCAATGCCACTTCCTGCGGGATGGGGCAGAGAATGACATGGCCGGGAACATTGATCTCCGTTACTTTGAATGTGCCAACAGGAACAGAGTCGAGGAAAATCCGCCCATGGTTATCGGTCGTGGCGCTGGTAGAAAAGCTGCCGTCGATCTGCTCAATAAGATAGGTAACTCCCTCGATAGGCTCTCCGTTGGCGATGTTCTTCTTGACAATTTCAAGACCGGGCTTTTCATAGTCAACGAAAGTGACCTCGGAGGTTTTGCCGGGGCGCAGCGCCACGGTCTGCTCCGTATTGCTCACGATGTACGGCTCTGGTACGGATTCCTCGCGCACGACATAGACACCGGCAGGAATGGCCAAGAGCGTTGCAGAACCGTCCGTGCCAGTCGTGACGGAGGTTGAATAACTTCCGGTAACGGACTTAATGGAAAAGACCGTGCCAGCGATGGGCTTGCCGCTCATGGCGTCGCGCTTGATGATCTTCATATCGGGCAGCTCATAATTAGTCGCCGCAACGCTGTATTCGCGGTCACCTTCGGAAACATCTACATAAACACTTTTGGGCGTGGGATCAACACAGAAGCCGTCCGGTGCAGCGGTTTCCACGAAGCTCCAAAGGCCGGTGGCGGCGTTCTCAACATAGATCTCACCCTGCGCATTGGTAATGTCGCTGCCGACGATCTGCCCGTTGAAATAGATGCTGAAACGTGCACCGGCGAGACCGGTCGTGGTTCCACCAGCAGTTTTTTTCAGCACGATCTTGCCAACGCCAGCAGGCGGCGTGGGTTCTTCTCCACCTCCTCCGGGCTTATCCTGAGTGACCAGTTTGCGGGGACCATAATAATTGAAGAATGACTGATTTTTGCGGTTACTGGAGATTGCGTATACTGCCCATTTTGCACTCTCGTCCTCCACGATGGACGCTTCAATGCCCTGCGACTTATACTCTTCGATCTGGCGCTGGAACTCGGCGTCCTCCTGTGCTTTCTGCTCCAGAAGCCAGTCGATGAGGCTCAGATACAGATCATAGGTGTCGGCGTTGGCATAGCCGCCCGCATCGCCGTCTCCACCGGGCTCGCCTTTATAGCTTTGGTGATCCCACACATACGTCTGCACGGCCATAAAAAGCTGGCCAACATTGGATGCCTTGCAGTCGTTGAGGTAGGTCATCATCCATTTGACGTTCTCGACGGTCGCGGCGTCCATTTCACTGAGGCCGCTGTTCGTGACAGCCGACTGCAATACGGCATCTGCATCTGCACCGGTGCCGGACGTCCATGTAAAGGAATTCAGGTACGAAGGCGTTGCGTAATGATAGCCGAGGCCGCTATCCATGCAGTACACGAGCTTACCGTCTACCAGCGGAGGGCGGTAGCTATATGGGGTACCGTTGGTGAGCAGGCGCGTGCTCCAATATGCCTGGTTGGTGGTAATTTTGAGGCCGGAACCCGTGTTCGACGCGGCAAAAGCCGCAGTCGGCAGCAGGCTCATGACTGTCACCAGCGTCAAAAGCAGTGACAACAAGCGATGTTTAATTGACTTCATGTCTTTCTCCTTTCCAAAAAGCGCAATAAAAAGAGCAGATCTTGACGACCTGCTCTTGCGTGAAAGTTGATGATTTATTTGTTTGTGGGGGTATCCACCCGAGTGACGGAGCATCCATCGTAGAGGAAAAGCTGGACACAGTACCAGCACGGGTCACCAGTGTCATTGACACCTCTTGCCAGCCCAACGCCAATCTCAGATAGCTTTGGGTTGACCATGTTCTTGTTGTGGGTTGTCGAAGCGCTCCAATCTGCCACAGCCCGTTCGGCAAGTGTCTGGTCAGACAGCACCCAATCTGCGATGCGATGGATATTTTCGGCCATGTAAGGACAATCCGTGGCGGTATTGAATTTTCTGCCATCCGGCCTTGTGTGAGAATAGACGGTATGCGTAGCCATCTCATTGGCGCGGACCTGCGCCGCCTGCATGAGCTTGTCGTTGACGCGCAGCACAGCAACGCCGTTTTCTTTGCGCAGGGCATTGGTGCGGTCAATGATGTCTTGTTTCATGGCATCCACATCGACATCATTGGTGGGGACTGTGGGTTCTGGCTGCGGAGTGGGTTTAATGACTCCGTCCTTTGCCGGTTCTTCGCCGGTGTAAGGTTTTCCGCTCTCCACCTGCACACAGCCGTTCTCACTATCCCAATAAACCTCGAAACCAACAGCCTTGCCGATGTCCCGCAGCTTCACATAGTTGTTGCCGTTGATGACATAGGCTTCCATCTGCACTTCTTTTCCATCTATGACAATGCGGTTGGTGCTGCGCTCCGCCACGATCCCGGCAGCATACGCCGTGGTGGTGACGCCAGCCAACAGCAGGCAGGTAAGAAAACCGGCTGCAAAACTTCCTCGCTTCATAGTGTGTACCTCCATATCCTTTGATGGCTTCATGGTATCGCGGAAGCTGCCGTGTGTCAAAAAACGAGGAAAAGAAGCACAGAAAAGTTTTTCACATCAATGTTAAAAACTTTCTATTTGGGGAAGTTATTAACATTGATGCTATTTTGCAAGAAAACCGCCCTGATTTCTCAGAGCGGTTTTCTTCCTGTTGATGTTTGATTCGTTCTTATGCGGGAAAGCATTTCGTCGGCTGTGTATCGGGCAGCAGATAAAGCCGCAGCATTTTTGGCCTCGCCCAGCTTCCGTTCGATCAGATCAACGGTATCCATCTTCTGTTATACGATGGCGCTGAGATGATCCCAGTCAATATCGCTGTCCGCGACAAAGCCGCTTTCTTCTGCCGCCTTGATGCGCTGTGCCTCCTCCGGCGTCACTTTTGTGAAGTCGGGGTCCCACGCTTTTACCAGCTTCTTGATGAACTCATAGGCAAAGTTTTTATCTTCGTCAGGCAGCATATCCATCATGCGGGCAGCGTCAATAGCCATGTCAGACATAAATACTACCTCCTTACCATGCGGCACTTCCTTTCGAGGATAGCTTCTCATCCTCTACTTTATTTTATCAGGCCACTGCCCGCTATGCAATGATTTCTTGCTGTCACAAATCGTTTATTTTTCTATGGCCAGCACAGCATCTTATCATTTTTCTCGCGCCTGCACGCACCAGCGGTAATCCGGCTGATTCATCACGCAGGTGACAAGGGTGATGATGTTCTCCGTGCTGTCATTCAGGGCACTGGTATCATCCACGCCGATCTTACTGACAGAGTACACCTCATAGCTGCGTGTGCCGAGCTGGGTGGTCAGCTTGATGGTGTCGCCAATGTCAAGGGTGTGAATTTTGCCAAAGTGATTATTCACGCCGCGATTGTGGCCCGCAATCGCCACATTGCCTTCCCAAATGGAGGTGTTGGCAAAATGTCCTGCGCCCTTGCGGAGCGCGTCCGCGTCCGTCCCCTGATACACCTTGACAGACAGGCCGAGGGTGGGGATTTTCAGTGTACCGAGGTAGCCGCCGCTGTAATAGAGGTCTTTCGTAACCGCGGTGTACTTCACCGGCGTGTAGGAACCGGTATTTCCGCTGCTACTGCCCGAAGTCGTAGGCGGCAGGACG